>QWCU01000014.1_pt1 | contig 75011 bp, 57 predicted proteins | sample 1972601 | NCBI WGS metagenome assembly QWCU01 (sample SAMN09866700, study PRJNA288562) | Human vaginal metagenome isolate pre2_vaginal, whole genome shotgun...
TCAGCCTATTCCTCAACCAACACCTCCTGTTGAAACTAAACCAAAAGAAGAATTATTACCACCAAGCCCACCACCTCCAAAAGAAGAACCAAAACCAGATCCACAACCACAACCACAACAAATTCCTAACCAAAGTACTGTTAGAAAAATTGAATTGAATGGTGTTTTAGTGGACGCTGAAGTTGAAGTTCCACCCCCTCGTCAAACTTTTAAATATGATCAGGATAATGGATTATCAAATCTTAATCCCTATACAAATATAAGTGTTGGGAAAATTAAAAAAGTTTTTGTAACAGATGAGTTGCGGCACAAATCAGCAGATTTAGTGCGCGGGAATTTAAAGCGTGGCGATTATCAAAGTTTAGTTAAAGATTTATTAGATCCAAATATAAAACCAGAGGAAATTGATAGTTATATCGCAATGGTTGATAAAAGTGGATATCACGCTAAATTATGAAGTAAATTTAAAAAACTATTTGATACAGACAATGTTGTTAATTTTCTGAATGAACAAGGTAAAAAAGAATATCCTAATATGAAAACAAAATTTGTTTCTGATGCGCACAAGTATGCTTGATTATATGCTCATTTAGATTTTTCAAAATTCACTAAACTTTCAGCCAATTCTGAAAAGTATTTACAAGAAGGTTTAACGCCTGATCCAGATAATTCATATGTTAATGAAAACGGCGAATTAGACTCATATGCTTATTCACCTGCTAAAGAATATAATACAGTAACAAGCCGTTTAGCAAATGATAATGCTAACCGAAGGGTGTTTGGGTATAACGAATGATACAATCGTAGTCCAAATGGTTTAGCTAATGGTGATTATCCTGGATGAAATAAATCAGATGCAACAACTGAGTTTAAACAATATGGTATTAAAGATGGTGATGGTATTAAAGTTTATAAACTAGAACGCCAAAAACCACAAGAAGGTAAGTTAAATACTGGATATATTGTTGATATTGATGCTGATAATCCTGATGGATATCAAAAAACAAAAGAATTAATTCAAAAATTAAATAATCAAAACAAAAAAATTACAGGATATCGAATTCGTAATATGGGAAAATCAGATTCAGGTCAAAAGTTCTCTGATATTCTAAAAGCCTTACCAAATGAATTACCATTGCTTGAATTGTTCTTTTCTTCTAGTTCGCATAATACATCAGCACTTTCTGCTCTTGAAACTAAACATATTAAAGAACTTGGATTGTATACTCTAGGTAATTCATTATTGGATGAATGATCAATTAATCCAAATGCGCTTCGGAAAGTAGAATGAATTAATTCTAATGATTATAATGTTTCTTCTGAATACAAACAAGGGTCAGATATTGCTACACGAATTACTTTTGATACTCTTTCTTTTGATAAAAATGATTTCAATGATAATGCAAATGATCTTCGAACAAAATTAAAGCGTATTAATGATGGGTTACGAATGGTTTATTGAACAAGAAATAATGAACCATTCTTTCAAGGTGGGTTTGGTCCAGGATTAGATCCTGATCATAAAGAGGTAGGAAATAGCTATCCTCAAGGTTTAGACTTTAGCCGTGTTCCTCAAATTCGCTCATTACGGGGATTAATATTTAAAGATGAACAAAAAGCTTCAAATAATCGTGAACGTAAATTAAGAAGGGTTAATTTCTTTAATGATAAAGAAAATTATGAAATGTCAATTAGTGATTTAAACGAAGCAGGTTTTAGTGAACATATTGTAACTAATGAACCAATGCCTCCTAAAAGCAAAATTACTTTTAGTAATGGTAATGCTACAAAACGTATTTACATTAAAGGTAATGGTAATCTAACTGCAAGTGGTATTCAAAATTTAGCTACATTATTTAATTTAGCAGAAAGTTTAGATTCTAAATCTGTCGTTGTTGATTCTAATAATTCAGAATTAAAGTCACAATTAGAAGGTTTAGGATATAAAGTAAGTGATGCTTCTGACGCTAACTATATTGATATTTAATAAAAGGAATTATTATGAAAATTAAAAAACTTATTGCGAGTGTTAGTATAATCACACCAGTTGTGTTTGTTTCAGTTTTAGCAGCGTCTTGTGTTAATAACAAACATGAAGATAAAAATATTGTAGATAATAATGATCATAGTAATAATAAAAAAAACCATCTTGCTAATGATTTAAATAAAAATTTAACAACCGACCAATTTAAATCAAATTTAATAAGTACTTCCCAATTAGATAATGTGGCCAAATTAATTAATTTTACCTATGAAAATAAAGCTAATACTTATCTAAAAAACATACTTATTAATCAATTAAAACATTCACCTATTCAAAATCAAGATTTTAAACTAGAAATTATAGGTTTATATCCTAAACAAAATTCCTTGCAAGATTTAATTATTTATTATAAACTAACTAACCAAAAAACAAAAGAAATAGGGGGTTATTATTTTGAATTAAATGGTTTTAAAAAACCAGATAACACTAATTTTTCAAATCAATTAACCCCAGAGCTAAAAAAAATTATTGATAGTATTCAATTTAAAAAAACTTTTGATCTCGCAATTAATAATCAACAAGTATTAAATTATGAAAATATTTTACCTTCACAAATTAAAAATCAATTATTAATGGGTTTAAAAGTTATTCAAAAAGAGTATAAAGACAAAATTAAATTAAGTGTGCTTGATGTTTTATTCATTAACGAAGGCGGACAAATTAACGCTAATAAGTTGGGAGCTTTTTCTTTATTATTAGAGGTTTTAGATCTTAAAAGTAAAAAAACTTACCAAATTCTTATTCCTGTTGATAAATTTAAAACTAATCCTTATGGTGCTGATGAATATGATTTATTGCCACCGCAAGTTAATAACGGATTTGCACCAACTAGCTTAACTCAAATTAATCAATATAATAATGCTGACCAACAAACACGTTATTTATATGATAATGAAAATTATTTAAAATCATTAAAAGCATATCAAAGAAATGCAAGTTGATACCAAATACGTCAAGATTTAATTAATAATAAACAAAAAATTAATGAATTTGATCAAAAAGCACCACAAGTTTTTCAAGATAGTTATGAATCTGCCGCTCGTAAAGGTTTTACTTTACCAGTATATGATAAAAATGGTAAATACCAAGGTTTATCATTTAACGAAACTGAAATTGGAAAAAGTGTTTCATGGGTTGATGCAATTGGCAAAGATCAATGAAAAATAAATGGTTTGGCTAGAACTCTGCCTAATGATATGTATAAGCAAATCGCTTTACAAACATTTGGTATTCAAATTCAAACACCAAATGGTAAACCACGCGAATCTGATGTAGTAGCTGGAACAATGTGAATTATGGATTATCAAAAAAGAAATGATAATAAATATCCTACTAAATGGTATTTTGGCACAAATTTACATGTCGCAGAAGCGTTAAAATCAACAACAACAGTTTTTGGTATTAATAAGATAATGCCAACAGTTAAGACTAAAACTACTTTAGGTTTAGCAAACGCTGATGATAATATTTATCGTTTTAGTTTAGTTAGTAAAGACAATCAACCAAATATGGATAAACCTATTAGTAATGGTATTAGAATAATCTATGATGGTCGTGACTTCTTAAAATTAAATCCTAGTGACTTACTAACATCAAAATTAAAGAATAAATACCATAATCTACAAGAATTTGTTGATTTCGCTGTTTTTGAAATTGATTTTGAAAAAATAAAACTCGGTTCTGTAACGAAAAATTTTTATAGTGGATCAGATTGAAGTGTTGATAAATATAATAATTTAGATCCGAGTGAATTAGCTAAATTAATCACAAATGATTACGCACAAAAACCAAATGAACAAATAAAATTCTTACCAAAATCTTATTTAAATGATTATGCACGTATTAATGTGCCTTTGGATTCGAAATACAATCAGGCTTTCGACACAAATAAATATGATGAATTATATGCTGTGGGTTGACCAAGCTCTGCTTCTGATTATTTCTTAGACCCAATTAAAGATCAGAAACAATTTGAATCAAGACGTGAAAGTTATAGTTTATGAATTAATTCTAATTATCAATTTTATAATAAATTAAATCATAATCCTCCTTTGTTTCCTCTTACACAAATAAATCGTGGTGATTTCTTGTCATATAATATTGGTTATCGTAGTTTTACTAATAAACCTGGATTGCTTGATGCTTTTATTGCTAGTCCTATTACTGGTAAAACTGTACATAAATCAACTGATAATCAAAATTATATTGGGTTTGGTTTAAATTATTTACCGATGCATTATTCTCCAATTGGGGGTTCATCAGGGACAAGTCTACGTAATCAAAAAAATGAATTAGTGGGAATTTGGCATGTTGGTAATGGTTTTGCCCAAACAGGTTTGGCTGCTGCTTTTCGATCTGAAGGCTATGATTATCATGGATTATATGGTAGTTATAACTTACCACAATATGATTTGATTTATGGTGGTGGAAAAGATCAAAAAACTTCCTATCGCCAAGCAATGATGGCGTTATATAAAAATAAAAATATTGCAACCGCTTTATTCCCTAATGGTTTTGGTGAAGATCAAATCCCCAGTGCTTTTAAATTTAAAAATTAATTAACTTTTATATTGAATTAGAAAATTATATGATGAATACAAAAACATTTACTTCCGTTAATAGAGTAATTTATGATGATAACTATTCGCTAAAGCAACAACAAAAAAGTAGCTTTATCAATCAATTTTTAAAAGGATTGTTATCTGCTATTACTTTATTATTCTTTATTTTACTTTTAATCTTTGCTGAAAATACGTTGTTTGGTTTAGGTTTTGGTGATGAGAATAAATCAATGATGATTTCAAAATCGCTAAATGCTTTTTTTGATTTACACAGCCCTAAATATTTACAACTTAACTTTTTAATTGTATTTCGCTTTTTTATTTTAAGTTTTACACTGTTTTATGCCTTAGTCAAAAATTTCACAAATCTTTATTGGCATCGAGCAACCATTAAAAAATACTTACCATGATTCGTTTTATATTTAGTGATTGCAACAATTAGTTTCTTACTATTTTTTACTTTTTTTAGTGTTTGACCAAGAGAAGTTTTTAATTTAGTATTTTTACTATTAGTGTTATTTTTATTAAATTTAAGTTATGAAATATTTAATTATTTTATTTCTAAAAAAACTAACCCTTTATTATACGGTAATTATAAAAATTTAATTATTGCCATGGTTTTCCAAGCGTTATTACTATTATTTGTAATAATTACCCCCCTTGTATGAATTAATACAGGTAGAAGTCCTAACTTTTTATTTGTTGATAATCGTTTCTACACACGCATAGTTGATATCTTCACTGTTCAATCAGGTAAAAATTTTATTATTTTAATTGCTTTCTTCTTCTTTTTAATTACATTTATTGTTTTAGCAAATACTAATTTTTTCGCTTTAGTAATTAATAAACGTTACGACCGTAATTATGTTAAGAATAATTTATGATTTATTTTACTTTTATTTAGTGCTATATTTATTTGATTATTAAGAGTTTTTGCATATAAGCACGAAAATGAAAATCTACCGATTGGTAACAACCATTTATTATGAGTTTATATTTTACAAAGTTTTTTTGCAATAATCATATTAGTACTATATATGGTATTCACTTTAAAAAAACGCTTAAGCATAAAGAGTAGTCTAAATACTTTATTAAATTTAGTAGTCACTCAAACAATTCTAAGTTTAAGTTTGTTTTTAGTAACATTATTTAATTCTAAGAGTGTGGTTTCTTTAATTAATGTTTTTATTACAATTACTGTACAAATGAGTGTGTTTGGAATCTACATATTTCAAAATAAAAACATTTCAACTAAATTATTGGTGCTATTAAAGGTTATTATGATTTTAATTATTTTAACCGCAGCAATTGTAGGTTTTGATTATTTATTAACATCTGATCATCATAATAACTATTTATTCTCAAACATTCAACCGAAAATGAATTTAGTACAAATCATGTTGTTATTAAATTTTAGTTTGAGTTTTACTTTAATTAGTTATTTAACAATTAAATTTACAATGGTAATTTTTAAAATCAATAAGCTAAATAAGGAGTTAAACAATGAAAAAAAATAAATCTAATCTGACACCTACAACAAATTATTTTGATGTATTTAATACTTATAAAGAGAAAAAAGCAAGTGTTGATTTAATTACATATGAAGAATTAATGGCATCAGTTTTATTTGATAATAAATTAGGTTTTGAATCAGAGGTTTATTTAGATTTTGTTAAAAAATTTACATTAGCTTTTGAAAAAAAACTAGATATTTGATTTGAAAATTTTATTATTAATTTCAATTTAAATTTAAAATTTTCAACAACTATTATGATTCCAATATTAGTAACTAAAGCTAATTCTACAACTGATGCAATTAATTTTAGAAATGATCAAAATCCTGTTTATAATAATTTTTTAATTTCATATAACCAAAAAATTAAAAAATTATTACTTCAAAATCATCCTGTTCAAATTCTTCCTCATTTGATTTTATTTAAATCAAATCTTAATGGTAGTTTAGTGCTCGTATTTAGTGAAAAAATTATCGCTTCAATTGAACAAAAATCAGGAAATTAAGTATGCAATTAAAAGATTTAATTAATAAAAAAAAGAATTTAAATAATATTAATTTAAAAGTGAGTAACGAACGTAATATTTTTTTAATTAATATTATGAAACTAAATCAGCGATTAACTTTTTTTAGTAAAAATGCTTTTGAAATAAAAGAATCAATTCTAAGTTTAAAGCGTATTTATAATATTAAACATGATATGTTAAGACATGAGGAACGAAAGATTTTTAAGTTTTTAAATAAAATTAATGATCGTGTTTTATGGATTTATTTAACTGAAGAGCAAAAATATAGTACTGATTCATATTCGCGTTATGAACAAAAAATCTTAGAAACGATTAAATCAAATCGTGATGATTTTATTTTGATCGGTCAAGGAGCAATTGAATTTGGTAAGAATCATAATTTAAATGTTCTCCAAACATTTAATGACTCAAATATTAAAAATTTAACTACACAATTAACTAAAATGATTATGATTTTATATACTTTTGATAATTATAAAAAAGTTAATTTTGTTATTAATTCTAATAAAAACTATGATGGGCACTTTACTATATTGCCAATGAATGAATTTAGTTTTGATAAATTTATTAATTTAGAAAAATGCGATTCTAATATTATTGATTTTCAAAAAGTAAAAATTTATCCAAATTTAAATGAATTTATTAATGTCCAAATTAATGTTTTCTTAGTTAATATTATTAATACTTTAATTACTGAATCATCTTTTTATAAAACAAAAAATGGACTAGTAGCTACTAATAATATCCTAAAAGAACTAGATGATAACCTTTCAAAAATTCAACGTAAAATTACACGTGTAAAAACAGAGTTGCAAATTGAAGAAATAAATTTATTAGCAAGACAAAATATGAATGAAGATGATAATGATAACGATGGTGGTGTTTATGAATCATAATTATAATATTCAAATTACATTACTTGAAAACAAAAAGTTTAATATTGATAATGGTTTATTATATGTAAATGTTAATGAAGAAAATACATGACAAAAAATTGAAAACAACACTGTTTTAGCTTATGAAATAATCTTATTAAAAATAGTTGATGATGATTATAAAAAAACTTTTTATTTATTTCTAAAAAACACACATATTTCTGTTTTAAATAACATCGTTAAAATTCAAGCATTAAATGATTTACATTTCTTTATTAAAGATGGATTAAACAAAAAAAATAATCATAAAAAAGAGTTGGTAGATAAATATAAAAATATTACTAATAATATTTTAGAACTTGAAGCTAAACAACAATTAGGATTAACTCTAAGTGAATTTTTAGATCTTGATAATCTAAAACAAGAACAATATATAACTAATATGCAAATTAGATTAAATTTAGTGGAGTATAAAAAAGATGAGAAATAAATTGAAAATAAAATTAAAATTTTTAGCTTCACTAGCAGCAATACCAATTATTGCTTCACCATTAATTTTTTCTGTTGCAGCTAATGAGGATGGTAAACAAGAAAACAATAATGGTAATAATCAAGATCCTAATCAACAAAAAAAACCAAAAATTCCTAAAAACGATCCTAATTTTAATACTTTTAAAACTGATGCTGATAAAACTGTTAAAGATAGTTTAGAAAAAGGAATTAATGCTGCTATTGTTTATGTAAAATCACGTCAAGAAGAAATTTTAGAAAATAAAGAAATTGAATTTAAGAAAAAAATTCAACAACTAATTTATTTAAAAAATCTGCAGTCATATCTTGAGAAAAATAAAGAAAACATCTTAAAAAATCCTAATGATTATGGTTTTTATTTAAATACTCCTCAAATTTTAGGAACTCTTAAAAATTATGATATTAAAGATATTGAGTTTAATGGAGAAACATATAAGCAAATCAAAGTTGGCAAAACTGATCCTTTAAATTATCAAAAAGCCGTTGCTCCAAAAGGAAAAATTAGTGATGTACAAAGTGATCAAATTAATGATGTTGAAGAAACAAAATACAAAGATACGTTAAAAAAATATGAATCTGAATTTTTAAAAGAAATTAATAAATTAATTTATGATGAAAATGATGTTCCACAAATTAACAAAGATGTTGAGTTAACACGTGATGAAAAAGGACAATTTAATACAACTTTACCTAAAGGTTATAATGATTGAAACGCTTATTTTATTTCTAAAATAAAAGATCGTGTTACAGCATTTGATTTAAAACAAAATCAACAAACAAACGAAGATAAACAAGAAGAACAGCCAAATGAGCAAAAAGATCCCGATACACCACCACCATTACCACCACCATTAGTAGAAGGCGATCATAATGAAATAGATCTTCCCCCAACACAAGCTAATGCTATTATTTCTTCTTTACCACTATTATTACCTTATATTAGTCCTATATATTCAAATGAATCATTAAGTGGATTAAAATCAAAATTTGATAGTTTAAAACCAGAGCTTAAACAAACATTATTTTATTTTAATAACCCAATTAACACACGTTATCTTTATAGTGTATTAGATTTTGGCGTTAATGGTAGTAGTATGATTAATATTAAAGTTAAAATTATTGATCAAGTTAATCCTAAACTACAACGTACATATATTATTAATAAATATGATCCAATTTTAGATATTAATTTTAATAGTCTAAAATTAAATGAAGTTAATGCTATTAAACAAATTTTTGTTAACTTGTATAAACATTTAGGACTAGATGAGAAAATTGATTATAAGAAATTACGTAACTTTTATATTAGAAATGCTTTATTTACAATGATTGAAGCTGCTCAAAAACTTATTTTGCGATTCAATCAAATTGATAAAGATAATAAAATTATTGGTCAAAAAACTTTTGCAACATTACAAAATGAATATTTAGAAAAATACAAACAAAAACTTGTAAACAACACCGATGATAAGGAAAGATTATTAAATGAGTTTAATAATTTAACAAAAGAAAATTTCTTTCGTTATTTAAATAACACTTTAATCAATAATGATTATTATTGATATCAACTAGTTGGTGCTTATAAACAAGTTAGCTTACAGTTTAGTGAAGTTCTTCGATTAAATAAAGATAAAATTAAAGCTAATATTGCAAGTATTAAAGGTGATGAAAACACCATTGCAAATTTATATAAATTAAATAACCAATTAATTTATCAATTATCGGCGATTGTTGCACAACGTAGTTTTAATTCTCAACAATGATATCAGTCATATTTAAATGTTTTACAACCGATTAAAGAAAATTTTGATTTAATGTCTATATTAACAAATCAAACCGATATTAAAACAAATAAGGACAAAGCTAAGGATTTTAAAAATGCATATGATAGTGCTTTAAAATCTCTTGAAAGACAAAAACAAGTAAATAAACAAATTCGTCGTAAGATTGGAATTGCGTTTATAGTAATTAGCTTACTGGTTTTAATAATTAATTTAATTATTTATGGATTGATTAAAAAACTAAAAAATAAAAAAGTTATTCTAATTATTAATAGTGTGATAATGGTGTTGACAATCATTGTTTTAATAATGGGAATTATTCTAATAATTTAGAAAGGAAATAGAAAAATGCAAAACACTAAGGCAAACCCTCGTATTAAATCGATTTTTAACTATATTGTAACTGTTAGTGGAATCTATGATTATCAACATCATCAAATATTTGTTTTAAAAAATGATCCAACAGTAAAATTATTTGTTATTTCAGCAAAAGAAGATCTTGCTTATTTATTAATTAGCAATGAACATGCTAATATTAATATCGGCGATGAAATCATTGAAACAAATCGTGAAGAAAATGTTGTTACTGATTTAAATTATTTCGGGAAGATTATAGATATTAATAATAATTTTATTTGACCAAAACCACTTAATAATCTTCCATCAGCAAAAATTGCTCAAACTAATCCTGCATTTGGTTTAGCTCATAATTTAATGACAGTGAAAACTTTAAATGAGCAATTAAATACTGGAATTGTAGCAATTGATTTATTAATTCCGATTGGCAAAGGACAAAGGGAATTAATTATTGGTGATCGTCAAACTGGAAAAACGCATATTGCTTTAAATACTATTATTAATCAAAGCCGTGCTGGCACAAAATGTATTTATGTAGCAATTGGTCAAAAACGCGAATCATTAACTACTGTTTATGAAACTTTAAAGGCTCATGACGCATTAAAAAACACAATTATTATCGATGCTCCTTTAACAGCATATGAACAATATTTAGCACCATATATTGGAATGGCTCATGCTGAAAACTTATCGTATCAAGATGATGTATTAATTGTATTTGATGATCTAACAAAACACGCTAATATTATTCGTGAAATGGCTTTATTAACAAATAAACCAGTTGGTAAAGAAGCAATGCCTTCAGATGTATTCTTCTCACATTCATCATTACTTGAACGTGCTGGTTCATTCAAAAATCGTAAAACAATTACTGCTTTGCCGATTTTACAAACAGTTGATGGGGATATTACTTCATTAATCTCTTCAAATATTATTTCTATTACTGATGGTCAAATTGTAACTTCAACTGATTTATTTGCTGCTGGTAAAGTTCCTGCTATTAATATTGATTTATCAGTTTCAAGAACAGGTTCAAGTGTACAATCAAGAATGATTACTAAAGTAGCAGGTGAAATTAATAAAATTTTTAGACAATACAAACGTCATTTAAAATTAGCAATGTTAGATTATGAATTTAATAAAGAAACTAGCCTTTTATTGCATAAAGGTAAATTAATAGATAAAATGTTTTTACAAAAAGGTTTCTCTTTATTTTCATACCGTTTTATTGTTTTAAGTACTAAGCTAATTGCCTGAGGCATTTTAAAAGGTGTTAAAGATGAACAAAAAGCATTTATGTTGTTAGATTATGCGATTAATAATTATGAAGATGCTCAAAAAGCATTCAATACTATTTCAACAACTCAAAATTATGATGATAAAATTATGAAAAACTACTTTGCTTTCATCCTAAAACAATACTCTGATTACTTAAATTTAAATTGAGAAGTTGAATTAGAACATAGTTTTATTCCTTTACAAAATGAGTTTTTAATGAATGTAGCAAAATTTTTAGGAGATAAATAATGAATAACGGCCGAGTTATAAAAATCTGATCAGATATTGTCGAAATTGAATTTAAAAACAGCTTACCAGCTTTAAATCACTTATTAACAACTCATGATGGCAATACTTTCTTATTAGTTAAAAGATTAGTTGATGCTACACATGCGAGAGCAATTGTTGTTTATGCATCAAAAGATTTAGCAATTAATGATATTGTTATTAATACAAACAAAAGTTTTATGGTCCCAGTTGGTAATGATTCAAAAAATAATATTTATAATTTTTGGGGACATCCTTTATTAGAAACTAATAAAACACCTAAATATGTTGAAATGAATTCAACAATTTTAAACGAGCGATATGTTGATAAAAGTATAGAAATTGTAGAGACAGGAATTAAAGCAATTGATTTTTTTATGCCAATTCTAAAAGGATATAAATTAGGAATCTTTGGTGGTGCTGGAGTTGGTAAAACAGTTTTAATGAAAGAAATCATTTTTAACTTAAACAGACATAAACAAGCAAATTCAAATATTTTTATTGGTTCAGGAGAGCGTTCACGTGAAGCAATTGAATTATATAATGAATTGACTGCTTCTAATTTAATGCCTAATTCAGTAATGTTTATTTCTAAGATGAATGAAGCTCCTGGTGCACGTACTTCAATTGTACCAATTGGAATTACTGCTGCTGAATATTTACGTGATCAAAACAAAGAAAATGTTTTATTGTTTATTGATAATATTTATCGTTTTATTCAAGCTGAAAATGAAGTTTCTACTGCATTAGGTAAAAAACCGTCTGTTGGAGGTTATCAATCAACACTAGAAAGTGATGTTACACATATTCAAAATCGATTATTTAGAAATAAAAATGGATCAATTACCTCATTTCAAACAATTTTTTTGCCAATGGATGATTTAAGTGATCCATCAGCTGTCGCTGTATTTAATCATTTAGATGGAAAATTAGTATTATCGCGAGCACAAGCTGCTAAAAATATTTTTCCAGCATTTGATCCATTAGCAAGCTCAACAAACGCTATTGATCCTAAAATTATTGGTGAACGTCATTATAATGCAATTATCGAAACTAAAAAAGTTTTAAAAGCTTATAAAGATCTAGAAGATGTTATTTTAATTTTAGGTTTTGATGAACTAGATGCTGAAAGTAAAATTATTGTTAAAAAAGCTTTACAGCTAGAAATGTTCTTTACACAAAACTTTTTTATGACTGAACATTTCACAAAAGCTCCTGGTCAGTTTGTTCCATTAAAAGAGACTGTTGAAAGTGTAATTCGTATTTTAGAAGGTAAATATTTAAAACAAAGTCCAGATGTTTTTGCCTATATTGGTTCAAATAAGGATATTTCTCAAGATCATTAATAATTATTAATTTATATTAAATTTAAACCTTGGTAACTATATTAATTACCGAGGTTTTTTATTAAAATGTTCACCATTAATATGTTTTGTTTAGTTTCAAAAGTGCAAAATAAAACATCTTTTTTTAAAAAAGTTTTCAAAAGCTAATTTTAGATATTTAAAAATATTATAAATATTTGTATAAATTTTTCATCATTTTTTCTTATAGCTTGTTAAGATTTTTATATATAACTTGTCTATACAAATTAAGGAGTTTAAAATAAAGTGGTTTGTAAAAAAAATAAATTGAAAATGTTTGGTTTTATTGCTATTGGAACTATTTTAACTAGTGCAATAATTCCTTTTTTAGTTACATGCGCAAAAGAGAAAAAAATAAAGCAAGAAGTTATAAAACCAAAACAAATAAGTAATTTAAATCTTGAAGCTAAAAATATTGATATTGTTTTAAAAAATAATGTCTTCAATAAAGAAACAGCAAAATTTACATTGGATTTTGACATAAATAAAGAGTTAAATTTACAAATGGTTGCTGTTTTTGATGTTTTTGATAAAAAAAATAACTGATTAAAAACAATTAAAACAGCTAAAACAAATTTAGTGGATAAAAAATTTGTTTTTGACAGTTTAGATGAGAATGTTAAATATCTACTAAAACAAATTGATTTTTACGATCCAAAAGCGCCTAATCAAATTATTTATACAAAAAACAATCAGACATTTAGTTTTGAAACTAAAATGGATGATAGTATCGCTAGAACTGTTGAACTAATTATTATTAGTGGGTTTAATGGTTTTGTTGATGAACAAATTGTTCCAGATTATAATAAACAAACTACATATTTAAAAGCACCCGGTTTAATTCGATTATTAAATGAAGTTAATAAAATTAAAAAAGAACGAGGTGCGAATAATGTTGCTGTAGTTATGGGTGGAAATAATTATTATGAAAATAATATATCTTCATTAACTAGAGCTCAATATACAACAGCCGCATTAAAGTTTTTAAATCCAGTAGCTACTAGCATCGCTAATACTGATTTAAATTGGGGTTATGATTTAATTGATGAAAAAACAAAGCATTTTAAAGAATACGTCAAAGCTTTATATGGTAATGATGGTATTTTATCTGTTAACTCTTATCTAAAAGATGGTGATAAAAACATACAAATGACTAATAATTCAAAAATTATTAACTTTGGTGGTTTTAAATTAGGATTAATTGGAGCAATGAGTAATTTAATTAATTTTGAATCTAATCTTAATTTAACAAAAAATATTCAATGGTTTAGTAACGAACAAACAGCTAATTTGATTAATGATGAAGCCAATAAGCTTAAGGGTCAAGGTGTTAAAAATATTGTTTTATTATCAAGTTTTTTAGCAGATAAAGCAAAGGAAAATAACACTTTAACTAATGATGAAAAATCTTTTTATAAAGAAGCAACACGAATGAGTAAATTAATAGATAATAATGTCAATTTAATGAGTGTTATTAATCCTTACAAAGCACTTAATGTAATTGCTAATAATAAAAATAATCAACCTTTGAATGTTGTTCAATCAAAACCTAATAGTGGTTTTGTACGATATATGATCACACTAAATCCTTATAACCGTATTTTAAAAACAGAAATTAAGCTTGTTGATAAACTGTCAACAAGCGGTGATAATGCAGGATATCATTATATAACTCAACAAGATTTATTAAATCCACAAAAAAATCCTGATTTCAATCAAAATTTGATTACATTAAATAATTTTCTTAATAATTATAAAGATCATGAATACGAGCAATTAAGAGAAAAAATACTGATTAAAAATGATAAAAAAGTCAATTTATATTCTTCAACATATTCACTTAGTTCCTTAGGAGCGTTTATAAGTGATATATTAGCAAAATACTATCAAGCTCCTTTTTATAATAAACAAACACATACTTTTGAATTTAAACAAACGCAAGCTATCCTATTAGCTCCTCATGCTATTCGTTCTTTGGTTTCTGCTAAACCTATTAAACTAGAAAATTTAAATCAAATTTTACCTTTTAATGATACGTTAGTGTCAGGAGAAATTAGTGTTAAAAATCTTAAAGAATTTTTAATTAACAAGAATAAATCTCAAAATTACAACGAACCATATCAATTTAGTAATACGCTAAAAATTGAATATGAAAACTTACAAGAAACAAAAACAAAGAAAAAATCAAGAAAAAAACAATCAGAACAAAGTTATAGTGATAATGAAAAAAAAGATGGTCTAATTTTAAGTCATCAAAAAAGAATTATTAAAGTTTTTTTGAAAAATTCAGATGGTACGTATACAGAATTAAATGATAATCAAAAAATTATAATAAGTGTTATGAATTCGATCTTAAAATTTAATAAAAAATTTAGTGAGGCTCTTTTAAATAAAACATACGCTGACCAAACTAATATTCGTGATTTACTAAGAACATACTTACCAAAAGAAACACAAATCGATCAAAAATATGATCAAAGTGTGTTTAGTAAAAATGATGATCGTTTTTATGAAAAAAATGAAACAGACCAAAATAAATCACTTATTTACAATCATATTAATGAAAGTATTAATAATAAACAAGCCGATCATTTAAGAATTGGGCACTGAAATGTTCTACATCAGACTGGATTAAATGATCCTAAGAACTATGCTTTAGCTAAAACAATTTTATTTAATAAATACGATATTATTGGATTAACAGAAATTTGGCCTGCAGAAAATAACAATCAGGAACAAAACAATTTACCGTTGATAGGAATCATTAAGTATTTAAATAAGTTAAGTGGCTCAGATGATTATGATTTTTTAATTAGTGATAATCTTAAAGGTAGTGAAAATGATAAATTAGCAACAAACGAACATACAAGTACTGAACGAATTGGGATAATTTATAATAAGAAAAAAGTTAAACCTATTCCGTTTGCAAATAATAAAATCGGTTATATTTATTCAAATCCATTACAACCTGGCAAATATGAAAAAGCAGAAACTGATTATTCACGTCCACCATTTGCTATTAAATTTGCTTCAATTGGTCAAATTAAAAATGATTTTACATTGGTTTTTGGTCATCTTGATAGTCCTGGAACTTATCCATCAAATACAGAATATCAAAAGAAAGAGCATCTACTAAAACGTACAGAATTAGTTAATAAAAAAGTAATTTCAACGAACCAAATGATTAATAAATATGAACAAGGAAGTCGTGAAGTGGACGATGCTGAACGATTAGTCAAAGTTATGGAAGAAATTAAAAAAATTGATAACAATAAGGATGATGATTATTTCTTTTTAGGTGATACTAATATTCGTTTACATAATCAACAATGAGTTTTTAGAACTTTAATTCAAAATGGTTATAGTAGTGTTTTTAGCGATAATGACTTATTTAAATCATCATTAAGTGTAAATCCTGGTGAATTTTCAAACCCTTATGATAAAATTTTTTCTCAAGTTAATGGTTTAACTATTTCTAATCCAAGTATTTATAATTTATGAAATGTATATGAAGATCAAATTGTTGATCAAGAATGGTTAAAAAAAGTGCGTAGTTTATACCCTAATGAATATCATGATAAATTATTTTATATTCGTAACGATATTTCTGATCATGCACCTACATTCTTTGATTTAGGTTTAAATAAAAACGACACTAAATAAGCAAAATGATAACCTCGTGTTTAAAAATTAAACTAGGGGTTATCATTTTGTTAAATGTTATAATAATAGTTATTAATTATCAAGGAATAAAAATATGGCATTAACAATTGTTTTAATCTTGTTTAGTGTTCTAGCTTTAATAATAGGTTTATTATTATCAAGAACTTCACCATCTGGTGGATTGTCAAGTTTAAATGGACAAGATCTAGAAATTTTTAAAAAAACAAAAGACCGTGGTTGAATTAAAGGTTTACAAGTCTTTATGTTTTTATTAACAATTGTTATGATTTTAATAATAATTTTTTATAGAGTGAGCTAGATGAGTGATTTTACGAAACAAACTATTACCGAAGTAATTTCTAAGGAAGAGCGCCCAATACCCGCTGCTATTCTTGCTAAAAAAGTGTTAGAAAAAATACCCACTTTAAATAAAACTGATGTTTATAAACTAATTGATTTATTAATTCAAGAAAATACTATTAAAAAATTAGAAAATAATCGATTGGTTATTGGTTATCTAGATTATGAATTTGATCACGAGATCAAACAAGGAATAATTACTATCAATTCAAAAGGTGATGGCTTCATTAAAGAAGATAATACTGAAATTGAATATTACGTCAACAAAAAATATTTAAATGGGGCTTTAAAAAAAGATTCAGTTAAATTTGTAAAGTTAAAAAAAGAACCTAAAAACAACCTGCAAGATGCTGCTGTAATTGAAATTGTTGGGCATGCTAAAGACCATTATGTTGGTCAATTTATAACTCTTCCTAATGGTGGTTATTACATTTTTGTTGACGATCCTTTATTTTACTTAAATATAAATTTAAAAGATACTACCGGTTTAGTTAATGGTCACAAAATTCTTTTTAAAATTATTTCGCAAACAACAAAAGACGCTATTGCAGAATTAGTTCATATCATAGGTCATAAAAACGATGTTGGTTCTGATGTTTTATCAATCGTTTATGATAATGGTATTGATCCGACTTTTGATCCACAAGTTGTTGATTTGGCTTCAAAATTAGAATTTTATGTTGATGAACATCAAAATAAAATTCGACGTTCAATAATTGATCGTGAAATTATTTCTATTGATCCTGTTGGTTCTAAAGATATTGATGATGCTGTTTATGTTAAAAAATTAAATGATCAACGTTACTTTTTAGGTATTTCTATTGCTGATGTTAGTTTTTATGTACAACCTAACACCATTCTTGATGCTGATGCTTTTAAAAGGGGAACATCAACATATTTAGTTGATCGTGTTATTCCAATGCTTCCGCATAATATTTCTAATAATATTTGTTCATTAAACGAAGGTGAGTTTCGCATGTGTATAACATGTGATATGGTAATTGACAAAGATGGAAAAATATGTTGAAAAGATGTTTATCCTGCTATCATGAAAAATTATCGTCAAATGTCATATGATGAAGTTAATGATTTTTATGAAGGAAAATCACGTTTTGAATCAGCAACATTAACTATGAAAGAAATGTTATTAGAAGCTAAAGAATTGCACCATATTTTAAGAAATAAAAAAATTAAAGATGGTTATGTTGATTTTGATATTAAAGAACCAAAAATTATTTTAGATGAAACTGGTGTCCCTATTGATATTAAAATTTACGAACGTAAAACTGCTCAAATGATGGTTGAAGATTTTATGATTGCAGCTAATGAGGCTGTAACTATGTTTGCTGAAGAACACATGGATAAAACACTAAAAGAATTTAATTTAGAAATGCCTTTTATCTATCGTGTTCATGATAAACCATCAATTATTAACTTACAAAAATTTGAAATTGAGGCAAAAAAATTGAGTTTCAATATCTCACATGATTTTGAGAACATTCAACCTAACACTATTTCAAATTGACTAAAAATGAATGATAATCATGTTAACTTACCATTAATTAGTAAATTATTATTAAGATCAATGGCTAAAGCTTCTTATGAAATTATTAATACGGGACATTTTGGTTTAGCATCTGATAACTATACACACTTTACATCACCAATACGGCGTTATCCAGATTTAATTGTACACCGTTTATTATGAATGTTTATTTTTGATTCTCAAAGTTATACAGATAAACAACGAGTAGAATTAGTAAATAAACTGAAGTTAATTACTGAAGAATCAAATAAAAATGAAATTATAGCAGTTAAGACTGAACGTGATGTTAATGCTGCTAAATTTGCTGAATATATGAATTTACATATTGGTAAAGAATTTATTGGTGTGGTAACAACAGTTTCTAGTTTTGGTGTTTTTGTTGAACTCGAAAATACGATTGAAGGTTTAATTAGAATTAAAAATTTAAAAGATGATTTTTATGATTTTATTCCTGAAAACATGACTTTAGTTGGTCAAAAAAGAAAGAAAATTATTACTGTTGGCAATAAAGTTCGTGTACGTGTTATTGAAGCTAACAAACTTACAAGAAAAATTGATTTTGAACTAGTTGCACAATAAAAAATATAAGACTTAAAAAAATTTATTTATAATACACAAAGAAGATGACTAAAGTAAATATTTAGTCGTTTTTTAATTGCTAATTATCATAAAATGTTACATTTTTATATAAAATATAACTTTTTTGCGATTAAAATTTCTTTTGAACTAATAAACTTTACAATTTATTAATAAAGAAAGGTTTTTAGTATTTTTAATAATGATTGTATCAAATAAACACGCACGCCGAAATTATGAATTATTAGATTTTTTTGAATGTGGAATCGTTTTAAAAGGAACTGAAGTTAAATCTATTTCACGTGCTAATTGCTCAATTAATGAAGCTTATGTCCAAATAATTAAAAATCAAGCTTTAATTTTAAATATGCATGTTGCAAATTTTTTTGAGGGTAATAACTTTAATCAAGATCCGTATCGGAATCGAAAACTATTATTACACAAAAAAGAAATTATTAGACTTCAACATTTAGTGAAAACACAACATATGACAATTGTGCCAACCAAAATTTATTGGAAAAATAATAAACTAAAGATAGAGATTGCTTTAGGAAAAGGTAAACAACTTCATGATAAACGTGAGGATATAAAAAAAAGAGATTTAGCGCGTGAAACGCGTTTATTTTAATATTAAAGGAGGAATTATAATGAAAAGTGTTTGAAAGATTTTGTTAATAAAACATAAATTTTTATTTTTATTTATTTTATTTTTAAATTTAGTACAAGTTTTATTAGTAATTGGTTCTCCTCTTTTATTATCAATTCTTAATAATGGTAATTATGCATCAACAACCGCTGACGCTTTTATTTATGGTGGCGTGTTAATCGCCATGGCTATAGGATGAGCAATATTTTCTATTTTTACAAATTACATTTCAACCGTTTTTCAAATTATTGTTGAAAGTCGTTTACAAAAGAAAATTTTTGAAAAAACAATGTTCTTAACATATGCAGATAAACAAAAATTTAATCAATCAATTTTATTAACAACTTCAATAAAAGACGTCGAAGAACTTTCAAAAACAATTATCTTTTTAACACGACCTGTAATTATGGGAATTTTTTATTTCATTGGGGCAATTATATTATTATTCATTATTAGTGGTAATTTATGACAAATCCCTTTAACTGTAGTTTTAATGGCTTTATCAACAATTATTATTTTTATGATTATTTCAAAATTTAATGCTAAAAATTGAAATAAAATGCGTGTTGCTAATGATGAATTAGCGAAAGTGTCATTAGAAAATGTTAGTGGAGTAAAAGTTATTCGTTCTTTCTTATTAGATGCATTTTTTTTAACAAAATTAGATTTCAAATGAAAAGATAATGTTTCTAAGTCTATTATTGCCAATCGAATTAGTAAAGTAAGCATAGCTATTGTTACTTTTATCATTTATGTTATTACTCCGGTTATTTTAATTATTGGAATTTGTACTAATTCTATGAAAGCAACAAACATTTTATCAATCATGCAATCAACTAATTTATTAGTTTTAGGAATTGCGTTAATTGGTTTTGGAAGCGAACAGTATTTTAGATCTATAGTAAGTATTAAAAGAATTGATGATTTAATTTTTTATAAAAATCAAATTGTTTATAATGGTACAAAAGAAATTAATAACAATAATATTGAATTCAAAAATGTAAGTTTTAGGTATCATAATTCAAAAAAATGAGCAGTAAAAAATATTTCTTTTTCAATTAAAGACACTGATCGCGTAGGAATCATTGGAACCACAGGTGCTGGAAAAACGACATTAATTAAATTACTGATGCATCAATTAGAACCAAATAGCGGAGAAATATTTATTGATAATATTCCTTTAAAAGATATTAAAAAAACAAGTTTGCAAGCTGCTTTTAGCCTTAATGAACAAGTCCCTTTGCTTTTTTATGGAACTATCCGTGATAACGTATTATTTGGTTTAGAAGATGTTGATGAAAACAAAATCAACGAAGTTATTGAAATTGCACAAGCTAAGGATTTTATTGAATCTAAGAATGAAAAATTAGAATCTCTAGTAGCACAAAGGGCTCAAAATCTATCTGGAGGACAAAAACAACGTCTAGCAATGGCGCGTGCATTGTTGCGCGACGCAAGAACTTTAGTGCTAGATGATTCAACTAGCGCATTAGACATGATCACTGAAAAAAAGTTTTTAACTGCACTAAAACAACAAATTAAATTTAAGAATTCGATTATTATTGCTCAAAGAATTAATAATATTTTAGACTGTGACAAAATTATTGTAATGGATAAAGGTAAGATTGTTGGAATTGGTAATAATGAGACATTACTTAAAACTTGTGCAGTTTATAAAAATATCTATCAACATCAAATAAATAAAGGAGCAGAATATGAGCCAACAACTACAAACCAATAAACCTGTAAGTAAACTTTATTTAATTTATTATTATTTTAAGGATTTTAAAAAAGTATTTATTGGTTTGTCAATTGCCATTATTTTTTGATTATCAACAACTATTGCAGCAACTTTTTTATTACAAGAAACGGTTGATAAATATGCTATTGCTAATGGTATTGTTGATACAGTAGTTAAAATGTGTGCAGGATTGATAGGAATTTATTTTTTCTCATTTATATTTTTACTAATTATCAACGAATTTGCCATTCGAATATCTTTTAAGATTGAATCCCATTTATCAATGATGGTGATTAATCGTATTCGTTATTTACCAATGAAGTATTTTGATATTAATAAAAGCGGAGAAATTTTTACTAAAACACTAAGTGATCCAACAAGTGTACAAGATGGAATTGTTAATTTTTATATTGAGTTAAATAAAGCTATATTTGGCGCAATTGGTTTTGGAACTGCTTTATTAATAACAAGTCCTTATATTGCTTTAATTGGAATTGTCATTTATGTTCTAGTAATGCTATTTAATATTTTGATATTTAAAAAATCCCATCAATTAATGCGCATAAAACGGCAAAATTTTGGTGAAATGAACGGATATATTGAAGAAATGATTTATGGGCAAAACGTTGTAGCTAATTTTAATGAACAAGTTTTTTTCATAAAAAAATTAGATAATATGATTAAAAAATTATATAAAAATTGAATTAAAGCTCAATATAGTTCTCAAATTATTTTTCCTTGAAGTATCTTTTCTATGCGATTAATGAATGCCGTTTTAATTGTGTCTTATTTATTAATTTCTATTAAAGGAATTCATTTGCCAGGGCTTATAAATAATATTGATCCAACAACGAATATTATTTCTTTTGGTGGTTTAGTTAGTATTTCATTATTTGGTAATTTCTTTTGTGATAATTTTAGTCAATTATCAAATACTATTCCTATTTTTATCGTTGCTAGAACATCACTTGCTAAAATTGATGAAATTGTTAAAACTCCTAATGAGATAAATTGAAATGAAAAATTAATAATTGATGCCTCTCAAGGCATTGAAGTGCGTTTTGAAAATGTTAATTTTAATTATTTAAAAAATACGCCTACTTTAAAAAATATTAATTTTGTTGCCAAAAAGAACCAAAGAATTGCTATTATTGGACCCACAGGTGCTGGAAAAACAACAATTACTAACTTAATTAATAAATTTTATGATATTAATAATGGCTTTATTTATTTTAACGATGTTGACATTACAAATAAATCCCGTGAAAGTGTGCGTGAACATATTTCTATTGTTTTACAAGATCCTTTTTTATTTAGTGAAAGTATTTATGAGAATATCAAAAAAGGTAAAATGAATGCAACAAAAGAAGAAATTATTGCAGCAGCTAAAAAAGCTCAAGTTCATGATTTGATCCTTTCATTTCCAAAGGATTATGCTACAGTTATTGATGAAAAACAAAACTTATCACAAGGTCAAAAACAATTAATAACTATCGCTCGTGCTATTATTTCTGATGCGAAAATTATTATTTTAGACGAAGCAACAAGCTCTGTGGATACGCAAACCGAACATAAATTACAATTAGCAATTAATAATTTACTAAAAGGACGAACATCATTTATTGTTGCCCATCGATTATCAACAATTATTAACTCTGATTTAATTCTTGTAATTAAAGATGGTGAAATTATTGCACAAGGGAATCATGATTATTTGATTAAGAATTCGCCTTTTTATCAAGAACTTTACTATGCAAATTTTAATGAATAATTGCAATAGTATGATATTATAAAGGTAGTTAAATACATATATAACAATCAGGAGATTCCATGACATCGTTAGACATAACCACGTTAGTAATTAGTATACTTTCGTTAATTGCAACACTATCAATTTCTTTTAATATTTATTTTATTGAATTAAGAAAACAACGCGAACGTAGAATTGAACGTCTACAACAAGAAGCAAAACAATTTATTATTAACAACTTAGATGAAAAAGATTTTATTGTTTTGTGTCAATTTATTTATAAATTATATAAACATGATAAACATACAAGAAAGATTCATTATGAATTTGTTTTATTAAATGAACCTGTTCAAAAAGAGGTCTTTAAACAACTAGAAATTCTAAATATAGTTGATTTTAAAGATAATGAATGAATTGCTAATAAATTTAGTATATTAAAAGAGATTGTTAACGATTACCAATTAGGTAATTGGGATGATTATAAATTTTATGAAAATTTTAATTTCGCTTATACCTTATTTAGAGAACAAAAATGTGATGCGGTCTTTGAAGAAATAAAACAAAATAAATTCGGTGGTAAAAACTTATCATTTCATGAGTATTTAAATGAATACGCGCATCGTAGCAAAGAAAGCGATATGCTTGCTCCAATCGATTATTTTATTGATCAAAATAATTTAAATAATGTTTTTGATCGTCAAAAACACGCTATTTATAAACTTTATTTGCTTGATTTGATTTTAAATGAATTGTGCCGTTCAATGAATAATGACCATCGTATTAATAATGAATTTAAGTATTTTGATTGCGAAGTTATTTATGTTGAAGATTTATATTTAAAAATTTTATATAAACTTTATTTTCAATTAAATTAATTATTATAAATAATATAAAAAATTAATAATAAAACACTTTATATTTATTTAAAATTTTGAATATGCGATAATAAAAAGATAGTGTATTTTAATAATAGGTAAATTATTTATGGAAAGAAAATTTAGTGATCAAGAATTAATCCGTCGTACACACTTACAAGAATTAAAAAACCAAAATAAAAATCCTTTTTTAATAACAAAAGTTGATAGAAGTATGTTTTTAAAAGACTTTGCTGAAAAATATAAAAATTTTAGCAAAGAAGAATTACATAATATGGATTTAGAGAAATTAACACTTGCTGGTCGTTTAATCGGAATACGTCAAACCTTTGGGATTATTCAAGATTTTTCAGCAAAGTTACAAATTTATATTAATAAAAAAAATGTTGCTCCAGAGGTTTTTTCAACTTTTAAATCATTAGATATTGGTGATATTATTGAATTAGAAGGTGTAGCAATGAAAACTAATAGTGATGAAATTACTTTAAATGTTACAAACATTCGATTAGTTGCTAAAAGTCTAAAAGTTCTCCCTGAAAAGTATCATGGATTGGTTGATGAAGAAATTAAAGCACGTCAACGTTATTTAGATTTAATTGTTAACGATGAGGCAAAAAATACTTTTATAAAGCGATCTTTAATTATACGTGAAATGCGTAATTGGTTAGATAATAAAGGTTTTTTTGAAGTTGAAACGCCTGTTTTACAAGATATTTTAAGCGGTGCTGCTGCTCGTCCTTTTATTACACATCATAACACTTTAAATAAAGAATATTATTTAAGAATTGCTACTGAAATTGCTTTAAAAAAGTGTATTATTGGGGGTTTTGAAAAAGTATATGAAATAGGTAGAATTTTTCGAAATGAAGGAATGGATAGTACTCATAATCCTGAATTTACTTCAGTTGAATTATATATTGCATATGTTGATTTATGATATATTATGCAACTAACTGAAGATTTAATTCGTCATATTGCTACTAAATTAAACTTATTAAATCCTACATTTAGAGGTTTTAGTATTGATTTAAATAAACCTTTTAAAAAAGCTCATATGGTTGATTTAATTAATGAATATGTTGGTGTTAATTTTTTTGAAGTTAAAAGCGATGAACAAGCAATTGAATTAGCAAAAAAACACCATGTTAAATTATTAGATCATCAAAAAAACTTTGGTCATATCGTTAATGCTTTTTTTGAAACTTTTGTTGAAGAAAAATTAGTTGAACCAACATTTGTATATGGTCATCCGTTACGAGTTTCTCCACTTACTAAAAAGAATCAGAGTGATCCTCGTTTTGTAGATCGTTTTGAATTATTTATTTGTCAAAAAGAATTTGCTAATGCTTATAGTGAAATTAATGATCCAATTGATCAATATGAACGTTTTATCGCACAGTTAGAAGAAGCTAAATTAGGAAATGACGAAGCAAGCGAATTAGATATGGAATTTATTGAGGCCTTAGAATATGGTATGCCTCCAACAGGTGGTTTGGGAATCGGTGTTGATCGTTTAGTAATGCTGTTAACAAGTAATGATAGTATTCGTAATGTTTTATTATTTCCTCACATGAAAGATAAAACAAAATAAAATTGAAATGGAATTAGTAATATTTTAAAGGCGATATATAAAAACTAATAACAATACTACAAAATGTTAATAAATCAAACATTTTGTATTTTTTTTATTTCCAATTGTTAAACCTAAAGTGTTAAAGTTTATACTAATTAAAAAATATGATAAATTAAAACTATCATAAAAAAATACAACTATCAAGTGCAATGTTATAATTCATCACAATTAGATAGTAAAAAAGTAGGCGTGTGAGTTTAAAAACCACTAGTGCCTATATATATAATTGATTGATTTGAATTATTTTTTTAATTCTATTAATAAATGATTAAGTAAATCTGTAAAATTAGTAAAATATTGGCAATGTGATAATATCATACCATCTAAAAACTTGTTTAAAACTTCATTGCGGTGTTTGTGAACTCTTCAATCAGTATTTAAAATATAAATTTTTAACGTTGGTTTAACGTGTTTTTGAAGTGCTACAAAATAACCCATTTCAGCCATGGTGCCATCATCAGTGTTATCAATATCTATAATTGCGATATCAGTTTGATCAATAAATTTAATATCTGATTCATAAAAAAAGATATTTGGTTTATGTGCATTAGCACCTAATTCGTCGTTAACTTCGATGGGATTAAAAAGATCAAGTTCATAATTTGGTAATTCATCTTTAAATGTTTTTCTAATTAAACTAGCTTGTTGTTTTCGATCATTAATTTCAGCTAAGGTGAATAAAGGACCAGCTAAATAAATTTTGATTTTTTTACTCATGAATTTACTCCTAAAAATTTAATGTGTTAATTATAACATTATTTAAATTTGCTTTTATTAGTTTTTTTATTTTTGGAATCCAAAAGTTAAAAATAAAAAAAGATTGGGTGTGTTAACTACTCAATCTTTTTTTATGAAAAACGAAAAATAGATTTTAATTAATTTGATTACAATAATGAAATTTCTATTCTATTAATTTAGTTTTTTGTTCGTCACTCATATTAAACCTTTTGAAAATTTAAATATTATTTTTTGCTTCTTTTTTTATTTAGTAAAGCAATTGTTTGTTTATAATCTTTAATTCATAATTTAACAATTTCTAAGGCTTCTTGTCATGCTTGTGGTTTTGTTAAATCAACACCTAGTAATTTAATTGTATCTAATGGATCTTTTGAACCGCCACTTGATAAGAAATCAAACACTTTTTGTTTTGCACCTGTTACTTTAGTGAAAACACGATGACCTGAAATAATTGCTGCAACTTGACCTACTGCATATTTATATACATAAAAATTACCTACATAAAAATGAGGAATACGAAGTGGAGTAATGCTTGATAATGAATAAATTGAATTTAGATCCTCTACAATTGGTTTGTTAGTATATTCAAGTTCTAGTTTTTGATATTCTTTCATAACAACATCTGCTGTAAATGGTGCCCCACTATTAATTAATTCATTAGCAATTCATTCAAAATTTGAAAAAATTACTTGTCTTGTTGTTGTTGCGAAGAACCCACTAATCATTTCATCTAAAATCATTAATTTCATTTCAAGATCGTTCTTGTATTTTTCTAATAAATAGTAGTTTAAATAAACTTCATTTGAAATTGATGCAATTTCCGCATAGAAAATCTTGTAATCACTATAAATTTTTTGTGTGCGATTAGAATATAACGAATGCATTGAGTGGCCTAATTCATGAACAATAGTTTGTACATCACGTAATGAGTTAGTATAGTTCATTAAAATATAATATTTACTAATACCCTTTGTGCCACCAATTGAATAAGCCCCACCACGTTTCCCTTTTTGTGGTAATCATGAAACTCATTTTTCATCGAATGCTCGTTTAATATTACTTACATATTCATCACCTAAAATTGATAATGAATCAATAGCCATTTGTTTTGCTTCTTCAATTGGAATGTCAATTTTTTTAGAAATTAATGGTAGTCCATTATCTCAAGGTTCGATCTTTGAAACTTTAATTAATTTTTTTAAATATGTATTTCGTACTTTTTTATAATCTTCATTTGTATCTTTATAAAGTTTTACTTGATCATAAATTAAAGTAATTAATGATTTGTCAACAACATCATCAAATGCTGCTTTAGCAATATAATCATCAAAGTTTTTTGCTTTTGCTTGTTGATTTAATGATAAATAATTGTAGTACAACATTTTTGTAATTGATTCACGTGAATCATAATATGCTCTATACATTGATAAATAAGCGCTTTTACGCAAAACACGATCTTTTGATTTTAAATGAACAAAAGCTTCTGCTTCATTCTTAATTGGGTGTTTTTTACCTTTTGCATCAATAGCATCACTAAATTTCATATCATTATTTGTATATGTTGAAAAAATTGTTGAAAAACCTTCATCAGCACGTATTAATGTTGAAAATAACTTACTTTGTTCATTATTTAATGTGTGTGGTTGATAACGAAAAATTTCATTATACTTGCGTGTATATACATTTAATTGAGAATCTGTCAAATATTCTTTAATCTTTGCTTCGTTTGCTAAAACTACACTATTATAATTACTTAATGCTGTTTCTAATTCATAAAAAGAAGCTGATAGTTTTTGTGATCAAGAATTTCATTTTGGATCAACAACATTAGTATTTAAATTATTTGATACATAATTATAAAAACGATTTGCAACAATTGTGAATTCTTCTTCTAAAATTTGTCATTGAGCAAAATTTTGTTTTGAATCTAAAAAAGTTGGAAAAGCTTTAGTGTATTTAGCTTTTTTTTCTTCAAATTCAGCATATAAATCATCTAATGATTTGGTGTTTAATAAATCATCAAGATCTCATTCGTATTTTTTATTTTCCATTACAAACTCCTTATAACGAATATAATAATTATAATATTTATTAATAGCAATATATAAAGTTAATTGCTAAAAAAATAGGAAAAAAATCATGTTGAGTTCTATAAATAAGTTAAAAAATAAATTAAAAAATCTAGCAAAAAAACCAATAAAAGTTTTATTTATTGAACAAAGTTTAGAAATTGATAAAGCAAAAAAAATGTTAAGTCAAGATACTTTAATTAATATCGTAGATTTGTCATCTTTTAAAACACCAGAAATTATTAATGAATGTGAAGAGATTTGATATGAATTACGAAAATTAAAAGGTGAGAGTCGAAATGATGCCCAAATAGCAGTTAATGACAATTTAAATTTTGCTGTTTGTTTAAGTTATTTAAAAAAAATCGATGTTTTAATTGTGGGTGCTAACTTGTCATCAAAAACTTGTTTTAGTAGTATCTTAAAGATTTTGAAAAATCCTAACGGTTCGATCGCATATAGTACAATGGTTATGATTAATAAACGAGAATTAATTTTTATGAGTGATTGTGCTTTAAATTTAAACTTGAATAAACAACAAATGATTGATGTAGCAAAATATTCATGCACAATTAGTAGAAATTATTTTGATGTTTTAAACAATCATGTGGGATATATTAGTTATTTAAGTCAAAATGATGTTATTTATCAAAATAAAAATTTTGATTTTATTGGCCCAATTCAATTCGATGCTGTAGTTGATTTAAAAGTTCGTAATAAAAAAGTACCTAATATTCATCAATACCATATTAATCATTATGTTTTTGATAATATAAGTATTGCAAATACTGTTTTTAAAATTTATCAAACAAAACTTAATTATTTAACAGTCGGTACATATATTAGTAATATCTTAACAAAAGTTAGTGTTATTAGTCGTTCAGCAAGTAGTGATGAAATTATTGCAACAACTTATTTATTATGCGTGGCTTTTTTAACAGATTTAACTTAAATTAAAAACCACTAAAGCTAAGTATTTTATACTTTAGTGGTTGATTTTAATTAATAATTAATTTATTAGTCTCTTCATAATCAAAATATTCTTTGCTAATGTGTGTTAAAACTAATAATTCTACTTTTAATGATGATGAAGTTAATTTATTTAAAATAATTGGTGTGTCAAATTTAATATTTTCATCTTCTAAAATTGATTTTAATAAATTAATATTTTCATAATTAATTTGTGTTTTTACATTAAAAAAATCATCAAAACCAGAGAGGATTAATTGTTTACTAATATTAATGTTATTAGTATCGAATTGTTCTAAATCCATATTATTTGGTGTTATATAGTATGATACTGCAATTATTTTTTTATTTTTAATTAAACTAAATTTAGTGATTGAATTAAACTTATTACCATGATATTCAAAATCAATTAGAAGTTGTTTGTATTTAATATTATCAATAGTTTTGTATAAATTAGCAAAAGCCTTATTAGTAAAGTGATCAATACTTGAATAAACATAATAACCACTTCCTTTGATTGTTGTTACAATCCCTAAAACTTTTAATACTTCATAAGCATTATGAATAGTGATTCGTCCACAATTAAAATAACTTGCTAGTTTATACTCACTAGGAATCAATTCATTTATTTTATATTGATCCATAGCTATTTTTAAGATAATATAGCGAACAATGTAAGTTTTATTTGTCAACGTTTTGTTTTGATTTGTTATTGTCTTGTATTTCCTTTATCTTTTTATCAAGTTCCATTTGTTCAGCTATTTTCTTACGAATATTAGCTTCAAGAATTGATAAATCACGATCAAATTTATCAACAATAAACGCTGTTGTTTTTTCTTCTAATAATGTTGATTTTGCAGCTTCTCATTGTGCTTTGTTTTCTTTAAAGTCACGAATTGATAAGTTTGTCTCTTCATAGTATGATTCAAGGATTTTTGTTAATTCTTCATCTTTAATTTCAATTGTAAATTCTTTTTGTAAATCTTGAAAAATTAATGCTTTAGCGATGATTTTTTGTGCAATTTCATAAGCTAACTTTTCATCTTCAACACCAAATGCTTGTTTAATACGTGGTGCTAAATCTTTAATATCTTCTTCATTAACATCAATTTCATAAAAATCAGCAAGATATGTCATTGCTTTATTAAACAAATTTTCACGAACAATAATGTTATGTAATTGTTGAGAACGTTGTTCTTCAGTTTGTTTTGCAAAAACTGTGTTAATTCTTTCTTTATGCATTTCTAATGCTTTAGGATCAACATTTAATTCTTCTAAAACAATTGTGTGTTTCCAATCAATCGGTTTTTTATTAACGATGGTACTTTTAAAATTCATATATTATTTCCTTTTAGTTATCAAATAAATCATGAGTTTAATACACGTATATTATAATATTTTAATTTATTTACTTTAATTACTAAAATATTATTCACTATTTGATAAATAATCTTTAACTTTAATCTTATGAACAATTTTTTGATTATCAACAATATCAATTTGAGCATCAATGTTATAAACGTTTTTTAATAACTCTTTAGTAATAACTTCATTTGGATTACCATTTGCATAGATTTGCCCATTTTTTAAGACAAAAACTTCATCACTATATTGAATAGCTTGATTAATATCATGTAAAATTGCAATAATTGTTTTTTGACGTAAAATTTGTAATTTTTTTAGTGATTCAAGTAATTCATATTGATTTTTAATATCTAAATATGTAGTTGGTTCATCTAATAAAATAATTGGAGTATCTTGAACTAAACACAATGCTAAAATAACTTTTTGGCGCTGACCACCAGATAATTCTTGCATAAATTTTTCTTTTAAATCGTGCAGTTGCATTTCATTAATTACTAAATCAATAATTAATTTATCTTCTTTTCCTAAAATGCCACTAAATCCTAAATATGGATTACGACCAAACGTAATAAAATCAATAACACGAGTGCCTTGGGGAATTTCAATACTTTGAGGAATATAAGAAATTAATTGTGCTAATTGTTTAAAACTTAATTCATTAATGTTTCTATCAAACACTTTAATAATATTTTTTTTAAGTTTTAATAATTTAACAATCGCTTTCGCTGTTGTAGACTTACCACATCCATTTGGTCCTAAAATTGTTGTAAATGAATTTTTTTTAATACTAAATGACAAATTTTTTAAAACTTCAGGAAGTTTTTTGTGATATCTATAAGATAAATTATTAATAATTAAAGCGTCGTTTTTACTTGCATTAATAATTTGATTCCGATCTAATTGATTATTGCAAAAGTATTTAGCAAAAATTTTAAACATATTTTTATTTTCCTCTCACAATTAGATACATAAAATAAGGTGTAATAATTGTTGTTGATAAAAAACCAACTGGTACTTGTGTATTAAAATTAACCGAAATTAATAACGCAAAACACACTAAAGTTGCGCCGATTAAAAATGCTGCAAACATTGTAATACCTGTTCTATTACCAAATAATTGACGTGCAACGCTAGCGCCAATAACTCCTAATAAAGCTATATAACCAACTAAAACAATTTCTAATCCTGCTAATAAAGCCACTAGTAAATAAATACTAATTTTTAAACGCTCAATATTAATTCCTGTTGTTGATGCTAAAGCAGCGCTTGTTTCGTATAAATCAATTTTTTTACGTAAAAATCAAATTGGAATCAATGTTAATGCAATTAATACTGAGCAAGAGATTACTAATGATAAATCAATATATTGCGAATTTGGAATAATTCCTAAAGTATAATTTTTGATATTTTCAAAAGCAATCATTAAATTTTTATCTTGATTGGAGAACAATGAATTATTAGCAGGATTAATTAAAACCACGGAAATCGCTTCAAATAAAAAATTCAAAGCAATTCCGATAATAATAAATTTTTCATTATTAGCTCTTCCTAATTTTGATAATGTATAAACAATACTTGTTCCAAAAATTGATGATAAAAACATCACCAAGGGTAAAATTCGCATTTCAGGATTTAAATAACTGCTTGTTTTATCTTTAATAAGAATTAAATATACTGTCATTAAAATGATGTTTAATGAACCAATACCTAAAACTGACGTATCTGCTAAATGATTACGTGTAACTTTTTGTAATAATAATCCAGCTACAGCAATTGCTCCTCCTGAAAAAAAGGCCATTAAAGTTTTAGGACCACGAATATTAAAATTAAATTGATTGATCGATGCTTCAAAACCATTAGTGGTATCAAAATAAATTGCTAATGTTAAAAAAACAAAACAAATGGCAATGAGAATTAGTCCTGCCATTTTAATGATTACAGATTGTTTATAATTAAGATTTTTAATTAAATAAAAATGCTTTTGCTTTAAATTCGTTTTTTGATTAATTTTCATTGATTCTCGTTTTTTTTATTATTTTTGGTTAACAAATGTTTTTCAATATGAACCCCAATCATTAGCTTCTTTTAACAATTGTTTATTTTGTTGGATTAATTGCGGATCAATTGTTTTATTAATAATTTTAATCACAGAATCTAAAATCATATTATATCCAATAGGTGATTTAATTCCATCATTTCATAATTCATAATTATCATCAAAAATACGCTTCGCTGGATCATCATAATCTGATTTAATTAATGACATGATTAATTCTTTTTGTGGTCTTGATAAATTATTACTATGAAAATCTTCTAAGTTTTGATAACTAATTTTAATTAAATAGTCGAACTCTGAATTAAATTTAGCAAAGTTACTAGCACTTAATGATCCCTCTCCTAAATTTCATCATCAACCATTATCATCCATATTAAATAGAGAACCAACAATGTTTTTATCAATTTGTGTCCCATCTTGATTATCACCACCAAAACAATGAATTTGTCCATTTCCGTGTCTATGACATAATAATTGTTTGCCGTTAACATCTTCTAATAATTCAGTCCATTCGTCCTTTTTTAAGATTGGTTTAGGTGCTTTAAACCCTAAATCATAATATAAAAAACCGTATTTAGATTGAGTTTGTAAAGTTGAAGAACCACTATTTTGTGATGTAGTTAATAAGCCTAAAGTTTTGGAATTAGTATTATCAAATTGTTTTATATTAGGATTATAATTTTTATCAACAACGCCAATTGCTTGAAAATACAAACGCATTTTGTTTAAGCGATTAATTAAATTATTAGCAATTTGATTAGCATTAAATAACGCTTTTTTTAATGGTTCTAATTTTGCTAAATTATCTTTAAAATCAATTTTTGCTTCTTCTGAGTATGCATATTTTGTTGTTGCATAAGCAATATCATATAAATAAAGCAATGAATCGCGCATTGTTCCTAAATAAACCTGTGTACCTCCATCTCATCGCATATTTTGTTCATAAATAGGATGGTGTTGTAGAATTGATGTAACATAACTATCTTGTTTTGTAGTTGATAAAAAAGGATCATAATTTAATTTATTTAATCCTGATTCCCTAACTTTTTTTGTTAACACAACTGTTTTAAATGCTTCATAAATTTTTGAATTTAATGATTTAGGATCTTTTCATTTTGTTTCAGTATAAAAAATAGGTATATCATTACCTTCTAAAATTCTTTTTTTAAAAGCTGAATTATTAAAATTAATACCATCAAATGTTTCAGCATTAAAATAGTTTTTGTTTAATTTATCAGCAAAATAGGAATAATTATAAAGTTCGTTTAATTCACCTTTTTCTTTATCCTTATACTCTAAACCTAATAATAGACTTTTACGTAATAATGAATTAGGATCGTTTTTAAAATTTAAAATGTCATTTTTATTTAATGTTAAATAAAAATCACGACTCATTTTAAAATCAACAGGAATAGCAGTTTTTTGATTTGATATCGGGCCACCATGTGCAACTAATGTTTTTTTTGCACGTTCAAAATGACTATTATCAATCAAATAACGATCATAATAAACAAGTTTGCCTTTATTTTTATTTCAATACTCTTCACTTACACCTTCGCCATAAGTATTGCCACTAAAGCTTCATCATGTAGTTCCATATTGTTTAATATTTTTTTCTAAATTAATTAATTTTTCTTTAAATTTATTAGCAAAATCGTCTTTTTCATAAAATCATTTTTGATAATTTGGTTTTTGGGGATTTAAATAATCATAAGGTGCATTTTTCTTTCAATACATTTGTTGAGGATAATAATCAGGTGTAATTCCTAACGCTAATAAATTATCAGCCTGAGAAGTATAAGTTGGCATTATATCGTATTTGATTTGTTCTTGAACGTTTGCAGATGTTTTTTTTGTACATGAACTAATAATTGTTGTTGTACCAATTACAATAGAAATTGTTGCCAACATACTAATTAAATATTTTTTTGTTTTCTTATGCATTTTTAGATCCTTAATTTTATTTATTTAAATTCTTATCAATTATAAATAAAACAACAATTATGGATATAATTAAATTAAATTAAATATCTAATTAATCAAAATTAATAATAAAAAATGGAATTAATAAAGCTTTTTTAAAAAATAAAAGTTTTTAATTCAATCAATATTTATATATAATAAAATGGAAGTCAAATTATGACTTGATAATAATTTTTATAACAAAAGGAAACTTATGATTGAAGATTCCCAGGAAACGATCAGTACTCAAGCAAATTTTAGCGTTGGCGTTTTAGTAATATTAGCAATAATTACTCTTATTTTGATATGCTTTTCAGTCTTTTTTTCAGCAGCCGAAACTGCTATTACCAGTGTTACAACCGTAAAATGAAAAACTGAAAGCAATAAAATTAAATCAAAAACAATTACTAATGTTGTTTATAAAATGATTAATAATTATACAATTACCTTAGCAACCATCTTAATTGGTAACACATTAGTAAATACAGCATCATCAACAATCGCAGGTTTATTTTTTGCAGGTATAATGAAATCTTTTAGTACGACAAGTAATGCTGAAGCTATTGGTACAGGAATTGCAACAGGAATTATAACTTTAATTGTTTTAATATTTGGCGAATTTATTCCTAAAAATTTTGCTAAGAAAAATCCGATTAAAGTTCTTAAATTAGTAGCTTATCCCTTAAATTGCTTTTATATACTTTTTTGGCCATTAACTTGATCTTTAAATCGAATTTTTAATAAAAAATCACAAAATATTATCACAGCCACTGAAGAAGAATTAAAATCTCTTATTGAAGTTATTCGTCATGAAGGAACTTTAGATAGTCAAGAAGCATTAATTATTAATAAAGCAATTTTATTTGATGATATATTAATTAAACAAAAAATGGTTCCATGAACACAAGTTGTTAAAATTAATGAAAATAAAACTGTTCTTCAAAGTTTTGAAATTTTTAATTCAACTGGATTTTCGCGTTTGGTTGTAGTCAATAAAAACGATGAGGTTGTTGGTATTATTTATTTAAAAAAAATTATTAAATATCTTCTTAACGAGCCTAATAAAATCATTAGAACTATCATGCAAACACCTTTATTAATAAACCAAAAAGATACATTATATGATGGTTTAAGAACAATGCAATTTCAAAGAATTCATTTAGGAATTGTTGTTGATAATATTACTGAAAAAAATCCTATAGGAATCATTACATTAGAAAACATTACTGAAGAATTAACTGGTAATGTTTATGATGAAACTGATAATGAGAACGAAATAAAAGAAATTCAAATCGTTAATGAAACAACTTGACGTGTTGATGCTAAAACTAATGCTAAATTATTTTTACATCAATATATTGACAAAGATATTGAAGTTAACGATGATATTAGTATGGGTAAATATATTTCTAAAATTAATAAAAATCGCGCATTTAAAAACCGCCAATTAATTAACACTCCTAATATGTATATTGAAACTTTTAAAGATGTAAGAACAAATCAATTTGCCTTTTTAATTGAAAAAAAGATTAATCAATCCTAAACAATGAGATAAAAAAACTAGTTTTTAAAAACTAGTTTTTTTAATTTTAATTCTTCATACATTTCTTTAATACGAGAATTAAAATGATTTAAACCACTTTTTGAAATTTCAATATTAAACATCTGTTTTAATAAACAAGAAAGTTCATTTAATGAACAGTCTGGATTTTGTACTCGTAGTTCACAATACTTTAAAAATTTAGTACTTTGTTTGCAAAATTCATCGTGGTTTTTTTTTATTTCTAAAATCATTTCTTTAGTCAAAACCCCTGCTTTAGAACTTTTAGAAAGGTTAGAAATATCTAAATTATTTAAACGTTGTTGTTGATTATTAAAATCACGTTGGATACGAATATTCTCAAATTCAAATAACGAATTTTGCGTACGGATCGCTTTTAAAAAATCACTGATTATCTCTGATTTTTTAAAATAAACAATTGTTTTTTTATTACGATAAATAATTTTATATTCTAAACCATAACGGGCTAAAGCCTTTGTTAATAATGGGATGTAATTATTTGAATCACAGCGAATTTCTAAATGATAGTTTTCAAGTGGGTGTGCAATTGAACCACCAGACAACATTGCACCAATTAAAAAATTTGAACAATAGCGGTCTTTATGAAAATTTTCATTATTCGCATCATCAAATAGTTTTAAAATTTCATCTAATTTATCCAAATCACCTCAAAGTAATAGCGAATAATTAGTACGAGTTTTATTTAAATGGTCAGGCTCAAACATAATCTCATATTTAATATTTAAATTATTAAAATAATCTAAACCATTTAAAATAAATTCAATAATTTGTAAATTTTGAGATTTAATAATTCAAGTTAGTTTTTGACCAATTTTAATGGTTAAATTATTACGAAAAAACGAATATAAAATAACTTTATAGTCTGTGGATGAATAATCAGTGTTAGTATAAATATCTTCTTTAACAAATTCACTAAACGTGAATTTGTTAGAATCATTATCAATTATTTCTTGTAATGTACTCTTTGGCATAAAGTGCTGCAATGACTCCATCATTTGTAGCAGTCGCAATTTGTCGAACATTTTTATCAACAATATCACCGGCTGCAAAAATACCACAAACACTAGTTTGCATATTTTTATCAGTTGTAATAAATCCGTTTACCTCATTAAAAATACATAAATTATTTGTATTAATTCTTGAAGGCAATAGGCCAATAAAAGTGAAATTAGCTTCAATATTTAGTGTAGTTACTTCGTTTGTGATTAAATCTCTAAATTTTAAACCTTCTAAAAACTGATGACCAAAAAATTCGAATGTTTGTTTATTGTAATAAATTTTTATATTAGGTGTGTTATTTGCAATTTGTACTAATTGTTGTTCTGCTTTAAATTGTGGTTTATTGGCAATTAAATGAACTTCTTTAGCAATTGTAGCTAAATATATGGCCTCTTCAACAGCAGAGTTACCAGATCCAATCACAGAGACAGCTTTATTTTTATAAAGTGGTCCATCACAAATAGCGCAATAACTAATTCCCTTGTTTTCAAATTCTAATTCACCTAAAATGTTTAACCGTCTATTTTCTGTTCCTGTTGCAATAATTACAGTTTTAGTAATTAATGTTTGTGTAGTTAATTTAATTTTTTTATATTTTTCTTTTAAAGATATTTCATCAGCAGCTTCATAAATAATAGAAACATTTAAATTTAAGACTTGTTCGTACATTTTATAAGCCAATTCAGGTCCTGGAATACTATTGATACCTAAATAATTTTCTACATTTGATGTTAATGCTATTTTTCCTCCTGGGAATTGTTTTTCAACAATGATCACATTTAATCCAGAACGTTTAGCATAAACAGCAGCAGCTAAACCGGCTGGACCTGCGCCAATGATTACTAAATCGTAAACTTCTTGATTCATTTAAAATCCTTTTCTTTATTATTTATGACAATAAAATAAAAATTCTTCTGGCTTTCTTAATTCTCCAAATTTATGAATTTGGTCTTTCTTTTTATAAAACATTTCAATAATTGCATCTAATAAGAATTTTTTTCTTAAAAGTGGCGCTATAAATTGTACATATAATGCACCTAATACACCAAAGATTAATAACAATGAATTAATTATATAAGTTCCTTCAAAACTAAACTGTGGAGCACGAGCTGACTCCGTACTAAAACGAGTAACACCATAAAAGAAAAAATATGACATTGAAATAAAGCCTATTTTTAATTGTTTAATGTAAGACAAGCCAAAATAAATAAAAACAAAAACAATTACATTAAAGAATGATTCATATAGAAATAAAGGTTGATAAATTGTAAATAGAGTTTTATTGCCCTCAATGAAATAATGTTTCATTCCTTCGAAAACAGCTGGCATAGCTTTTTTTAATCATTGTAAATCGTTAACAGTACTTTCAGCACCAAATATTTCACCGTTAATAAAATTTCCTCAGCGCCCTAATGCCTGACCAATTAAAATTGTTGGAATAATAGCATCCGCATATATTCACATACTAGGTTGGCGAATAACAACATTGCCATCAGCATCAATATCTCGAATGTGATATTTAGGCATGCGCAAAATAAGAGGAAAATAAACTGCAGCACTTAATACCCCAGCAATCACCCCGCCTTGAATCGCTAACCCTCCACTTCTAAAATCAAAAAAATCTTTAGCATCACCGATTGCTAATGATCATAAACGAGCACCAATAATTGTCATGGGAATTGCTAAAAAAATATAATAAAATCCTGGATCATAAGGCACTTTATAATGAAATTTTAAACGTAGACTATATGTTAGTATAGCAATTAAAAAACCGCATACAAAGATGATTCCATATCAATATATATTAAAATTGCTACCAATACTAAAAGCTACTCGATGTGCAACAACATCATTAACTAATGTGCTTTCTGGATTAATAATTTCTAATTGCATTTAAATCCCCTTTTTATTAATTTGTAGAATAAATTCTTCAGCTGAATTATAACCTGATGTTTTTAATTTATAATCAGTAATGGCTGTCTCAATGATATCTGAAATACTTCTTCCTTCGATAACCGGAATATAATAATGGGCTATTTTTGTTTCTAAAAATTCTTTGTGTTGAATTTCACGACCAAAACGTTCAAACTTGATTTTTTCATGTTTAGCTGGTTTTATTAATTCAATAACTATTTCAATTTTTGTTGATTCAATCATTCGTTCAATACCGAAAGAACGTGAAAAATTCATAATACCTAAACCTCTAATTTCAATAAAATCTTTAGTCGAATCTTCAGCTCTTCCATATAGATTACCTCCAATTCTATTAACTAAAATAGCATCATCACCTACAAAAATATGACCTTTTTTAACTAATTCAATTGCTAACTCAGATTTACCAACACCTGATTCCCCCATTAAAATAACGCCGATTCCAAAAACAGATAATAATGTTCCGTGAACTAATGATTGGTGTGAAAGTTTTTGACTAATGTAACTATTAATTGTAAAATTTAATTCATAAAAACTATATTTAACCTCTACAATTGGAATTTTATAGCGCTCTGCTAATTTTAACAAAATTCCAGCATGTTTAAAATTTTTACCAAAAATAATTAATGGTGGATTTAAATCTAAAATTTTTCCTAATTTTTTAGAAATGATCGTTTCTGAAAATTTATTAAAATAATTGCTTTCTTTTGAACCAAAATAAACAATATTTCAAATCTCTTTAAACAAAATTTCGCCAGCTAATTCAAATCCAACACGTGTAATTCCTGTTGTAGAAATCTCACGATCAATATAGTCAGAATTTGCAACAACGTTTAAATTAAACTTTCTAACAACTTGACTAACAAATAATTTACCACGAATTTCCATTAATTATTATCTACCTATTTCTCAATAACATTATGATCATCGATAATATCAACATTAGAGTTGCTAATATTATCGCTTTTATTGCATGATATTAAACTAATTAATTCATCATCATTAACATGCATATAAATATTTTCTTGAACACGATAAGCTTTTTCTTTATTAATTTGTTTACCAAAGAATTTGATTAATGAAATGATTTTATTTTCACTTGGATTAATAATTTTATGATCAATTAAAAAGTAGTAAATTAAATAATATTGAACCATATCGTCTTGACGAATAAAGTAGTCATATTTGTATTTATTTTTTTTAAATTCAATATATGATAAATCTATAAAATTAGCAAAAGAACTATGTTCTTTATTATATTTAATAACGAATTTTTTAAAATCATAAACCTCATTTAAACTTCAAGAACTAATTATTTTACGAACACGATTGCGTTCGTATATATCTAATTCATTTGTTTCGTCAATACCATACTTAATTTTATTTTCATCACAATAGCGTTGTAATGTTTGTTTACGCACAAATAAAACCGGACGTTTAACAATTATGCCATTAATAACATTACTTTCCTTAATGCCATAAAATAAGGCTTTTGATTGGCGAGCTCGTTGCATATATGCCGTTTCTAAAAAATCATCAAAATTATGCGCTATATACAAATTTTCAATATTATATTTTTTACCAATTTCTTTGAAAAAATCATAACGAATTAAACGTGCTTTTGTTTGAAAATTATCAATATGACCATAACGTTCATAAACTTTTTCATCAACATCTAAAATTTCAATTATTAAATTATTTTTTCTACAAAAATCGACAACTATTTGCTGATCACGATCGGATGATTCGCGTTTATGATAATTCACATGACAAACAACACGAATATTTCTTTTGTACATATTTAACATTGCCATAGAATCTGGACCACCAGAAACAGCAGCTAAGTATTTTTTATTACTAATTCTATTAATTAAATTTGTTCATAACTTTATCAAAATCTTCACCAATCGCTGCTAATGTAGCTAAAGCGCCCTTTATAATAGCTGGTTTAATTATAACTAATTCGTCAATCTTAAAATTCGATAAGACATATTGATCTAATTTTATATGTGGATCTTTATCAATTCCTATACGAATGCGTTTAATTTCATCTGTTTTTAAAATGTTAATAATATTTTTAATTCCATTTTGCCCTCCTGAGGACCCCTTTTTTCTCAATTTTATCGTTCCTAATTTCGTATCAACATCATCATAAATAACTATTAAATTTTTAATTGGAATATTATAAAAATTAAGCATTTTGATAACAAATTCACCACTTAAATTCATGTAAGTTGTTGGTTGACAAAAAAACACTATGGAATTGTTATAAATTGTTTTAGTAAAAATTCCATTAAATTTTGAACTATCTAGAGACAAATTAAGTTTGTTGCAAATCTCATTAATAACCATAAAGCCAACATTATGTCTTGTTTTTGCATAGTTTGATCCTGGATTACCTAATCCAACAATTAAATATTTTTCCACATTTAATACCCATATTATAAACGTACAATGTTTATAAATCTCTTCAATAAAATTATTATATAATAGATGAATTTTAAGTTATGCACATTTAAACACTTAATAATAATATTAATAATTAAAAATAAATAAATAAAAAATAAATTATATTTTAAAGCATCACGCTTTTTTGAATTTATATCTTTTATAATATAAATAATAAAAAATGAGGATTTTAATAAAACATGGAAGTTTTTATTTCTATAAAAAAATTAATTGAAGCAATAAAATTTAGTACAACAATTGCTAATACAAACAATGCAAATGCTTTATTATTAGGTGTTTTGATTGAAGTTAGTCAAAATAAAATTAGTTTTAAGACGACAAATAATCAAGTGAGTGGTTATAAAGAAATTACTGAAGGATTTGAATATTTTAATAGTGGAAAAGTTTTAGTTACAGCTAAGATTATTTTAGGATTAATTTCTAAGCTTAAAGATAAATCTGTTTTATTAAAACAAATTGACACAAATATTTTATTAATTAAAACTGAAAATTTTGAAACTCAAATTAATACAATGAATATTGAAGGCTTTCCTAATTTAAACTTTAGTTTAGAAGATTACGTTAAAATCAGTTTGCCGCATCAAATTATGCAAGAGATTAATACAAAGGTTTTACCCAACGTTTTGAACAGTCAAGGAATTGAAAAAATTCAACCGATTTCTGGAATTTTGATTGATACTCAAACTTTAGAAAATAAGTTGATTGCTATTGGTACAGATAAAATTAAAGCTTCATGTTTAATAAGAGAATATATGGGTGAAAAATTTAAATTTATTGTCTCTTATTCAACAATGAAATTGATTATCGAAATCCTTAAAAATGTTGAATATAGTAATAATCAAACTGTTGATTTTTATGTTCGAAGTAGAAGTTTAATTTTTAAAATTAATGATGCAATTTTACAAACAAGAATGATTGATGGTGTTTATCCAAATATTTACTCAATTTTTGATGAAACAAATGAAGAAAATACATATGTTTTTGATCGTCGTTTATTGATAGAAATTATTGAACGGGGTATGAATATTGTTATGCAAGAACAAAACCCTAAAATTAGTATTAGAATAGACAAAAATGAAGCAGAAATCAGTTTAACAACTTTTGAAATTGGTAATATGAAAGAAAAAATGTCAATAGTTAATTTAAACAATAAAAGTGCTGAGTTTATTTTAAACCCTAGTTTGCTAGCTCATGTTTTAAAAAATTTTGATAACAACGATGTAACTTTTAAAGTTAAAGATGAAATTTTAAGACCTATTATTTTTATCGATACCAAAGATGTTGGATTTAAACAGATTTTATCAAGAATAAAAAATTAAAGAAAACAGTTTATTATTATTTAAATATTAATATTTTTCTAATAAATATCACTTACATTTACTAGTTGTTTAACCAAATTTTTAATATTTTATATATGTTATAATAAATATGTATTACTACAAATATTTTAAGACCTATGAAAAAAATTTTTATATCGACAGAGTATGTGACTTTAAACCAATTTTTAAAAATAGCTGGATTGATTAATAATGGTGGTCAAGCTAAATTTTGATTGTTGGAAAATAAAGTTATGGTTGATGAAAAAATAGAAAATAGACGTGGTCGTAAATTATATGATCAAATGATTATTAAAATAAAAAATCAATTGTATCAAATAGTTAAAACTAATGAGTAGATAGGAGTTTTATGAACGATTCTAATAAAGAAAAAAAATACACCGCCGAAAGTATTAAAGTACTAGAAGGTTTAGAAGCAGTACGAAAACGTCCTGGTATGTACATTGGTTCAACCCAATCAGAGGGACTACACCATATGATTTGAGAAATTGTTGATAATTCAATTGATGAGGCTATGGGCGGATTTGCAACAATTGTTAGAGTTATTCTAAAAAAAGACGGATCAGTACGTGTAGAAGATGATGGACGCGGAATTCCAATTGAAATTCACGAAAAAACAGGCTTATCAGGTGTTGAAACAGTATTAACAGTTTTACATGCTGGTGGTAAGTTTGATAATGATAGTTATAAAGTGTCTGGTGGATTACATGGTGTTGGTGCCTCTGTTGTTAATGCTTTAAGTAAAAATTTTAAGGTTTGAGTAAACAAGAATCATGTTCAATATTATGTTGAATTTATCAATGGCGGTCATGCTATTGAGCCACTAAAACCGATTAATAATAAAGATGTTAAAGAAAAAGGAACAACAATTGAATTTATTCCAGATTTTGAAATTATGGAAGAAAATGAGTGAGATGAGCTTAAAATAATGGCTCGTTTAAAGCAATTAGCTTACCTTAACAAAGGTGTTAACATTGAATTTGAATCAGAATTAACTAACCGTAAAGAAAAATGACATTATGAAGGTGGTTTAAAAGAATATATAACAGATTTAAATGCTGAAAAAGAACCATTATTTGATTTAATTGTTTATGGAGAAGAAGAAAAAGAAGTTAGAGTTCCAGGACATAACGAGCAAACTTATAACATTAAATGTGAAGTTGCATTTCAATATAATAATTCATACAATAACTCAACCCATTCATTTTGTAATAACATCAATACCACTGAAGGTGGAACACACGAAGAAGGTTTTAAATTAGCGATTACGCGTTTATTAAATAAATATGCGGTCGATAAAAAATATTTAAAAGACACTGATGATAAAATCACTAAAGAAGACGTTAGTGAAGGATTAACAGCAATTATTTCAGTTAAGCATCCTAATCCTCAATATGAAGGTCAAACAAAAAAGAAATTAGGTAATAGTGAAGTTCGTCCTTATGTTAATGAAATCACATCTATTATTTTTGAAAAATTTTTAAATGAAAATCCTGAAGAATCAAAAAAAATTGTTGCTAAGGTTATGCAAGCTGCTGAAGCACGACGACGTTCACATGAAGCACGTGAAGCTACACGGCGTAAATCACCTTTTGAATCAAATTCATTACCTGGTAAATTAGCTGACTGCTCAAATCGTGATTCAAGTGTTACTGAAATTTATATTGTCGAAGGAGATTCAGCGGGTGGTTCAGCAAAAACAGGTCGTGAGCGTGAATTTCAAGCAATTTTACCACTGCGTGGAAAGATTATTAATGTTGAAAAAGCTAAAATTGATAAGATTTTTGCTAATGAAGAAATTCAAAATATGATTACTGCTTTTGGAGCAGGAATAGGTCCTGAATTTAATATTGAAAAATTAAGATATTCAAAAATTATTATTATGACTGATGCGGATGTTGATGGCAGTCATATTCGAATTCTATTGCTAACATTTTTTTATCGATACATGTTGCCATTGATTCAAAATGGAAATGTTTATATAGCGCAACCACCATTGTATAAAGTAAGTTATGCTAAAACAATTAAATACGCATATTCTGATCAAGAGTTAGAAAGAATTAAATCAACAATATCAAATATTAAATATAACATTCAACGCTATAAAGGGTTAGGTGAAATGAATCCTGATCAATTGTGAGAAACAACAATGGATCCTAAAAATAGACTTTTATTAAAAGTTAATATTGAAGACGCTGCAATTGCTGATAAAACATTTTCTCTATTAATGGGTGATGATGTAGCTCCAAGAAAAGAATTTATTGAAAAAAATGCAAAATATGTAAAAAATATTGATGCTTAAAATTGAGGTATATAAAATATTATGGCATTAAAAAAACCAAAAAAAAGTCGTTTAACCACCGAAGAAATTAAGCAACAATTAGAAGGTTCAACGATTAAAGAACAATCAATTACAAAAGAAGTCGAAACATCATTTTTAGATTATTCAATGTCTGTAATCGTTGCACGTGCTTTGCCTGATGTGCGTGATGGATTTAAGCCCGTGCATCGCCGAGCTTTATTTGCTGCTTTCGAAAACGGAATGACACACGATAAGCCTTATAAAAAATCTGCACGTTGAGTTGGGGATGTAATTGGAAAATATCATCCACATGGAGATCAAGCTGTTTATCAAACTATTGTAAGAATGGCACAAGACTTTTCAATGCGTTATTTATTAGTTGATGGTCATGGTAATTTTGGTTCGATTGATGGTGATAGTGCAGCTGCGATGCGTTATACAGAAGCACGATTATCAAAAATCTCTTATGAATTATTAAAATACATTGATAAAGAAACAGTAGATTTTGTACCTAATTATGATGCATCAGAACAAGAACCAAGTGTTTTACCATCAGGTTTTCCAAATTTATTAACAAATGGAACTACAGGAATAGCTGTTGGGATGGCAACAAATATTCCACCACATAATTTAACTGAAGTTTGTCAAGCAATAAAAGCTTATGCTAAAAACCATAATGTTACTATTTCTGAAATTATGGAATATCTAAAAGGTCCTGATTTTCCAACAGGCGCTGAAATTTATGGTGATAGCGGTATTATTAAATATTTTAATACAGGTCGTGGTTCAGTAACAATTCGTTCAAAATATGAAATTGAAGATATTGGGCAAGGACGTGTAGCAATTGTTGTGACAGAAATTCCTTATATGGTTAATAAAGCTAATTTAATTGAAAAAATTGTTGAATTAGTAACAAACAAACAAATCGAAGGAATTTCTGATTTACGAGACGAGTCAAGTCGTGATGGAATTCGAATTGTTATTGAAGTTAAACGTGATGTTATACCTGAAGTTTTATTAAACAAATTATTTAAAACAACACCTTTACAAACAAATTTTAGTGTTAATAATTTAGCTTTAGTTAATGGTGTACCAATGGTATTAAACATTAAGGAAATGATTAAATACTATTTTGAACACCAAATTGAGATTTTAGTAAGAAGAACAAATTTTGATTTAAAAAAAGCAAAAGAACGAATTCATATTGTTGAAGGTTTAGTAATTGCTGTTAATAATATCGATGAAGTAATTAAAATTATTAAAGCCTCAGGTGATGATGATATTGCTTCAAAATCACTAATTCAACGTTTCGATTTAACAGAATTGCAAACGAAAGCAATTTTAGAAATGCGTTTACGCGCTTTAACAGGACTAAATATTGATAAATTAAAAAAAGAATATGAAGATTTAATATTAGTTATTAAAGATTTAGAAGATGTTTTAAACAACTACAATCGTCAAGTTAATATTATTTGTGAAAATTTAGATTATTTAATTGAAAAATTTGGTGATGAGCGTCGTACAGAAATTATGTATGGAGTTAGTTCGCATATTGATGATGAAGATTTAATACCAGTCGAAGATATTGTTGTAACAATGTCAAAACGTGGTTATTTTAAACGTTTGCCAATTGATACATATAAAAATCAACGACGTGGTGGTGTAGGTGTACAAGGATTAAAAACGTATGAGGATGATGATGTTGAAAAAATCTTAGTTGCTAATACCCATACAGATTTATTATTCTTTTCTGATTTAGGTCGTGTTTATCGATTACGAGGACATGAAGTACCATTGGGATCACGACAATCAAAAGGAATTCCAGCAATTAATTTTTTACCAATTGAAAAAAGTGAAAGCATTTTAACTATTTTACCAATAGATAATTATGATCAAGGTTCATTATTCTTTACAACAAGTAAAGGAATTATAAAACGAGCTAATCTAAGTGATTTCGAGTCAATTCGTGCTAATGGTAAAATTGCTATTACTTTAAAAGATGGTGATAAATTATTTTCAGTAATGCAAACACTGGGTAATGATGAAGTATTTATCGGCGCATCAAATGGTAATGTAATTCGTTTCAATGAAAATGATGCACGTGAAATGGGAAGAATTGCAACAGGTGTTAAAGGAATTAATTTAGAAAATGATGAATATGTTGTAGGAACAGGGTTATCTAGTCATGGAGAATATGTTTTAGCTGTTGGTTCTAAAGGATTAGGTAAATTAACTGACATCAATGATTATCGTTTAACTAAGCGTGGAGCAAAAGGTGTTAATACACTAAAAGTAAATGATAAAACAGGTAACTTAGTAAGTATTAAAGTTGTTAATCGTGAAGAAGAAGCTTTAATTATTACAACTAGTGGAAAAGTTATTCGTTTATCGATTAAAGACATTAGTGTAATTGGAAGAAATACATCAGGAGTTAAATTAATTTCATTAGAAAATAAAGAAGAAGTAAAATCAATTGCTATCTTTAAAAAAGAAGAAATTAATGATGAACAATTATTACAAGAAAATGATTACAATCTAAAATAAATGACAATAAAAACTACTTTAAAAAATAAAGTTATACTTTACTTTTTCTAAAAGTGGTTTTTATTATCTAAACTAATAATTATTCAATTTGAAAGGATTTTAAAATAATGAATGTGGCTTTAGAACTAATTAATTTACTAAAAGAAAGACGTTTAAGATTGAGTGTTTGCGAATCAGCAAGTTGTGGAGCTTTATCATCATCAATTGGTGAAGTTGCAGGTGCTTCAAGTGTTTTTGCAGGCGGTTTTATTAGTTATAGTAATGAAGTAAAAATTAAATTAGTAGGAGTGAGTGAAAAAACAATTTTTAAATATGGCGCTGTTTCTGAACAAACTGCTAAAGAAATGTGTTTACAAACAAATCAAAAGTTTAATACTGATATTGCAATTTCAATTACAGGAAATTCTGGACCACAAGGAAGCGAAAATAAAGAAGTAGGTTTATTTTACATTGGAATCGCAATTAAAGATTTTGCAATTGTAAAAAAAGTCACATTAAATTCAAATGAACGTACTTTTAATCGTTTTTCTATAGCATGAGAAGCAATTAGTTATTTAATTGAATTGATAAAAAAATAATTTTACTAATTCTTTAAATAGGATAGGTGAATAAATTTATGAAAGAAAATAATAATCTTGAGAAATTAGATCCAATTGCAACACTTGAAACAAAATTTACTAAATCATCTTATTTTATTGCTGATGAAATAAAAGATGAAAAAATTAATGTAATATCTACAGGATCAATTCATATAGATCAAATAACAGGAATTAATGGAATTCCAGTAGGAAAAATTACAGAAATTTATGGTAATGAATCATCAGGTAAAACTACAATTGCTTTACAAACAATTGCTGAATGTCAAAAAAATGGTGGGACAGTAGTTTTGTTAGATCTTGAGGGCTCATTTGATATTAATTATGCCAAAAGTCTAAAAGTCGATTTAACAAAATTAATCATTACGCAACCTCAAACAGGTGAACAGGCTTTTGATATGATTGAAACATTGATTAAAACAAATTCAATAGATTTAATAGTTATTGATTCAGTTGCTGCAATGGTCCCAGAAAGCGAATATCAAGCAAATATGAATGAAGCATTGATGGGAGCACACGCTCGCTTAATGTCAAAAGGTTTACGTAAAATTCAACCGTTAATTAATAAAAGTAAAACAGCCATTATTTTTATTAATCAATTACGTGAAAAAATTAATACTTTTTTTGGCAATCCTGAAATGACCACAGGCGGTAAAGCTTTAAAATTTTATGCTAGTTTGAGAATAGAAACCAAAAAAGCAGATTTAATTAAAGAGGGTATTAATAAAATTGGTATAAAAACAAAAGTAACAACAGTTAAAAACAAATTAGCGCCACCGTTACAAACATGTTTTATTGATATTTTTTTTGGTTCTGGTTTTGATTATAATAATGAAATTATAGATTTTGCAATCCAATATGGCATCTTGAAAAAAAACGGCTCTTGATTTTATTTTAATGATAATAAAATAGGGCAAGGGCGAGAACAATTAAAAAATATACTATCAAAAAACAATGAACTTTTTATACAAATTTCAGAAAAAACTTTGGAGTTTGTCAATAATGAAAAAAGCAATTGACAATAACTTGTAATATAATTATTATTGGTGATATAAGATGGGTTATTTAATAGCATTTATTATATTACTGATATTATTTGTATTGCTGATTACCATTGTTCCAGTTGTAATGGTAGTTTATCTTAAGAAAAAACAACTGAAATTAACTTTTGTTCCAAAAAGCCAAACTTCTTTTAAAAAAATAGTTCAAAAAACTAAAGATTTAGAAGAAGAATGTGAAGATTTAAATAATAAAAATAATGAATTAAAAAAAGCAATTAGTGATCAAAATTTACAAATTGATTTACTCAAAAAAAACAATGAAAATTTTTTACTAAATGCCACAAGTTTAACAGCTGAACAAGCGAAAAAAGAACTTTTTAATTTATTAAAAATAAAATTTAAAAAAGAGCTTGCTCAAGAATATGCAAAAATTAAACACGAATTTAATGAAGCCCAAGAAATTTATGCTCAAAACATTCTAGTAGAAACAATGGAACAAATTGCTGAGCCTTTAATTGTTGAAAGATCTTTATTTAATATTGACATTATTGATGAAAATCTAAAAGGAAAAATTATTGGACGTGATGGACGTAATAAAGCAGTTTTTGAAAATGAAGGCGGAGTTGATCTAATTGTTGATCGACAACAGCCAATTGTAGGAATATCTACTCCAAATCCAATTCGTCGTGAAATAGCACGAATTGTTATGCAAAAATTAATTGATTCAAAAAATATTGATATTAATCGTATTGAATTACTTTTTAAAGAAGAACGTGAAAAGTTTGAAAAAAAAGTTTTTGAGATTGGTAAAAATGTCGTAGAACAGACATTAGGTTTTTTTGATTTACCTGAAGGAATTTATTCTTATATAGGGAGAATGAAATTTCGTAATTCTTATGGTCAAAATATTTTATCCCATTCATTAGAAGTTGCTGAATATGCTGAACGAATTGCTAAATTAATTAATATTGATCCTATAAAAGCAAAAAAAGCTGCATTTTTTCATGATATAGGAAAAACGATTGATTTTGAAAGCGACCTAGATCATGTAGAAGCGGGATTATTGATCGCTAAGAAATTTAATTTAGATGATTATATATATAATGCAATTGAATCACATCATAACAAAGTAATTCCAACAACAATTTATGGTGCATTAGTTAAAATAGTTGATACACTATCAGCGGCCAGACCAGGAGCACGTGTTAATTCTTATGATGAATATTACAGTCGTGTAAAAGAACTTGAAACAATATGTATGCGATTCGAAGGTGTTAAAAGCGCCTATGTCATTAAATCTGGTCGTCAATTACGTGTAATTGTTGATTCTAACTTGGTAAGTGATGAGCAATTAGAACTCTTAGGTCACGAGATCAAAGTTGCAATTGAAGAAAATGATTTATTAACAAATTATAAAATTAAGATCGTTTTAATTAAAGAAAAAAGGATTTCAATTGACACAAATATTATTGGATAGTATGAAATAATAAAAAAGAAGCAAGACTACCTTGTTTCTTTTTTATTATTTTCTTTTATATGTTTTTTATCTGAATTTTTATTTAGATATTTTTGTTTTGTTTGCTCGTCGTTGCGTAATGCTTTTGAAATTCCTCAAATACCAAACGACAAACTAATAGCAAAAATAATACCAACGATCAATCAAATTTTTGATTTATTATTTGTCTTGCTCATTTTCTAACTTTTGTAATATTTTTGTAACTTCATCAACGTTTTGTTCAACAGAATTGTTTGCATCTAAAACAACATAGTTAATACCAAAATCTTTACAAACATTAACCATATAATTTTTGTACATTTCTAATAAACGTTTGAAGTATGTTTCATTAATTGAAAAATTATCAATTTCAACTTTCCGGTTTCTTTTAAAAATTCTTTCTTTGAATAACTCTCAATCACCATCTAAAATGACGTAAAGTTTTGGAACTCCATGTTCATAGATTAATTCTTTGCAAACTCCTTGTCACAATCCATCATAATATGAAAATACAGAAGGTTTATCAATATTTGCATGCGCAAATAATCAATCTTCAAAAATACTACGATCAAAAATTGTTAAACTTTTACGGTTACAATTATTTTTGTAGTTTGCAAAACGATTTAAAACAAAATATAGTTGAAATAAAGACCCAAAAAGAACGTTATTCTCACGTTCATACATTTTTGCTAGTAATAAATCCATTAATTTATCACCCTCAACCATTTCATAAACCACATTTGATGGTTGATATTTTTCGTGTAAAGCTTGTGCTAAAGTAGATTTACCAAAAGCAATCATACCACCTATTGCAATAGAATTAGAAACCCTATTTTTTTTAAAAGATGGTGTTAAAAAATCTAATTTTTTATCTGACATATTTTAACCCTTATCATAAATATTTTTTTAGTTCATATTTTAGATTATACAAATAAAAAAACTAAAAAATAAAATTAAAAAAATAATTTTTTTATTATTAAAAAATGTTAATTTTATGGTATTTATAATAGATAAAAATTAAATTTTGTGCTAATTCTAATTTATAATTAAAACTAGTAGTTTTTAGGGGATAATAAATGAGCGAATCAACATTGTACCGTAAATATCGGCCACATAAATTTAAAAATGTAATAGGTCAAGATTTAATTAAACAAGCATTAATGAATGCTTGTTTAAACAACAAAATTACACATGCTTATATTTTTAGTGGACCACGAGGAATTGGAAAAACATCAATAGCTAGAATTTTTGCGTCTAGTATTAATTGTTTAAATCCTAATAAAGGTGATTGTTGCGGCAAATGTAGTGTTTGTGAAAGTATTCTCAAAGAACAAAGTGTTGATTTGATTGAATTAGATGCTGCTAGTAATAATGGTGTTGATCAAATACGTATTATTACTGATAATATAAATTATTTACCAACATTTTTTAAGTATAAAGTCTATATTATTGATGAAGCACATATGCTATCTACATCAGCATGAAATGCTTTATTAAAAACAGTTGAAGAACCGCCACAACACGTTATTTTTATTTTTGCAACAACAGAGTACCAAAAAATTCCCTTAACAATTATTAGTCGTTGCCAACGTTATGATTTTAAGCGTTTAAATAACAGTGAATTACAAGAATTAATAGACTCTATCCTTACAAAAGAAGATATCAAAATTGATAATAATGCAATTGATAAATTAATTCAATTAGCTGATGGATCTGGGCGTGATTGTTTAAGCATTTTAGATCAATTAACAACGGTTAAAAAAAATATAGATCTTGATTTAATAAATAAAACTTTTGGTTTAGTTGACAACTTTAAAGTAATTTCTTTAATCGAATTAATTCAAAAAAACGACATTTTATTATTGCGTGAATTTATTTATGAATTATACAATCAAGGTGTTAATTTAGAAGCTTTTTGTGTGCAAATAATAAATGTTTTAATTGATTATTTAATTTATTTAAAAACAAACGATATAAATAATCTTAAAAAAGTATCAGTTGATGAATTAAAAAAAATGTTATTAATTAATTTTAATGGTAATTATTTGTTAAATAATTTTATTTCTTTATTTAATAATTTAAAAAAATCATTAAATCAAGTTTTTGAATTTGAAATTTATTTATATAAAATAATCAATGCTAATAATGATAAATTAGAAAATAAAAAAATAGAATTGTCAATTAACCCTGAAGAAAATAAAATTAATAATTCCCAAATAATAACGACAAAAAAAATCGATTGTTTTGAAGAAATAAATAAAAATACTGTTGATTTTGATAAGTTATACAAAACAAAAATTTTTTATCACAAAAAAATTAACAACCAGAATGATAAAGAATCAGGTATTAATCAAAAAGAAGAATTAAGTACAGAATTAGTTAATGATAATAAATTGATTTGCAATTCCAATGATATATTAGATAATTATGAACTAGCCAAACAAGCTTTTTTTAATAAAGACATTAAACTTTCAAAAGAAATGAGTCAAAAATTTAAAGATTTTAAAAATGAAGAAACCATTGAAAATAGTTATATTGATATTATTAAACAAGCTGATTTAGTACTTTGGTGCTCACCTAATGCACTAGTTTTAGGAGTAGAGTTTTTAGGATTAATTAATCGTATCAATAAAGTTACGCATTCATTTGAATTTATTAAAGAATTTGTTAAGAAATTTGATTCTATCAAGTTAGTTATTGCTATTAGCAAAAAACAAGCATTAAATATTATTAATATTAAAAAACAAGGTTTAAAAACTAATATAATTAATGATGTTTTAATTGATGATATTAAAATGTTATTAAAACAAGAAGAACAACGAAAACAAGAACAAACAGCGTTATTAAATGAAATTGAAGATGAGGAGTAAAATTTAAATGGACTTTCAAAAACTTGCACAAGAATTAAAAAAAATGCAAAACACTTTAAGTAAAAAACAAAAAGAATTTGAAGAAAAAGTGTTTGATTTTGATTATAAAGGATATGTACTTGTTAAAATCAAAGGTGATTTAAATATTGAAGCAATTGAAATAAAAACAGAAATAGTGGATCCTGAAGACAAAGAAACATTACAAGATATTTTACGTGCAGCGATCAATGAAGCAATCTCTACAACATGTAAAGAACGAGATGCGATTATGAATGCTACAATCCCTAAAGGAACAGGTCTTTTTTAGAATTAATTATGAGTAAACCAGTAGAATTTGAAATGCTTGTTGATGCACTTAAATCATTACCTGGTGTAGGAACAAAAAATGCTAATAAATGAGCATTTTTTTTATTACAACAAGATCAAAAATACATTGATGATCTTATTAAAAGAATTAAAGAAGCAAAAACAAATATTTTAAAATGCAAGTATTGTGCTAATTTTACAAATAAAAATGAATGTGATATTTGTTTAAATGAATATCGTGATTTTACTAAATTAATGATTGTTACCACAAACGAGGATTTAGAAAGAATCGAATCAGCTAACATTTATAATGGCCTATATCATATTACAAATGGTGAAATCTCTTTAAGGAAAAACGTTGTTATTGAACATACAAACATTAAGACTATTAAAGAGCGTGTTTTAAATGGTAGTTTTAAAGAAGTAATTATTGCTACAAGTTATACTCATGATGGAGAAGTTACAGCTGATTATATTGTAAGAATGCTTGAAGACATTAAAGATTTACAAATTTATCGTATTGGTTTTGGTATTCCTTTAAATTCAAGCATTGATTATGCAGATGATGAAACTTTAAAGCAGTCTCTTATTAATAAACGGAAAATAAGAAATTAATTTTTTATTTTAAAACAATCTTTAATTATTCATTTTAAATGGGGGTTATAATAATTGTATAATTATAAGGAGGTTAAACATATGGGTTACGGTAAAGGATACTTAGCAATGTTTAAAAACAAGAAAGTAAAATTTAAGGTTGTAAATAGCTTTCCTGATCTAAAGGTTCAATTTGTTACATCATTTCCTGATTACAAAGTAAAGATTTCAAATTCATCTTCTTTTTGTGAGGAAACTATTAAAATTCAAGTTGTTACTAGCTTTCCTGATGTAAAATTACAAAAAGTTACATCATTCGGTGATTTTGAAGCTTATATTGACTAAGAACTAGATAATAAAAAATTTTTATTTTTTGATTGAGCTGGTGGTATGCTGGCTCATTTTTTTAATATATTTAATTTGAGAAGAGGCGAGTTAATTATGGCTAATGAGTATTATAATATGTGTGCCTTAGATGCACTCAAATTTGTGAAAAATAGAAATATGTTATTACCAGATATTCAAAGAGAATATGTTTGGGATACAACTGATATAGAAAAATTATTTGAATCTATAGTTGATGATTATCCAGTGGGTTCTTGTATATTTTGGAAAACAAATAAAAAAGTACTTAATGATGAAAAACCAAATCTTTATTATTTTATTTCTAAATATAAGCAAGGCGTAACTAAAAATGAAAAAGCACCAGAATTTGTATCTGATGAAACAGATTATTATATAGTATTAGATGGACAACAAAGAATTACATCTCTTAATATTGCATTGTTTGGATCGTTTACATCTAAGAAAAAAGGTAAAGGATATAGTGTAAAAAATTCTAAATCATGGGTAGAACGAGAACTATATTATAATTTATCTTTTTACGACAGCAATGAATTGGATGATGAAAATCCCATTAAAAGATTTGTATTTTTGTCTGAAGAAGAAGCAAAGAATGGTAATTATTATAAAGTTAAGCAAATGGTTAAAAGTGATAACTTAACTGATTATGTTGATACAATATCGAATTTTAATAAAAATGTAAAAACGGATTTAATGTGTTTGTATAGAAGAATTATGGAAGCGTCTGCCACTAGTGTAATTCATTATTATTGCATTGCAGAGAATACATATGATGAAGCACTAGATATTTTTGTTAGAGTAAATTCTACTGGAAGAAAACTATCAAAGTCCGATTTATTATTTTCTACATTAATTGATGGTTGGAAAGAAGGGAAGGAAAATATAGACACCTTATTGTCTGACTTAAATTCAGCTGGAGATGGATTTTCTTTTACAAGAGATTATTTAATGCGATTGGCTTTGGTATTAGTTGATGCAAATACTAATTTAAAAATTGATTCGTTAACTTCTAAAACAATAAAGGAAATCAGGGATAACTGGCAAAAAATAAAGAAAGCGCTAGAAAAATTATCTGAATTATTAGTTTCAATTGGCATGTGTGACGAAAATATGACCTCATATAATGCAACCATTCCACTGGCATATTATTTTTACAAAGGTGGCAAAATTGATACAGCAGAATCAAAAAAAGAAGCAAGAAAGTTCCTAGCCGTTTCAATGTCAAAAGGACTGTTTGGTGTAGCAAGTAATGATTCTTTGAATCAAAGCAGAACTGCTCTTAAGTCAGTAAATGAAAAAACTCCATTTTCATTAACTTTATTTAGTAGTATTACTTTAACGGGTAATAGAACATTTACTGCATCGAAAGATGATATTGAATATTGGTTGACGAAGTTTGAAAAAGGAAAAAACACATTCATAATTCTTTCTTTGCTTTATCCTAATTTAAAGTTAAGTCAAGTTGAGTTCCATCAGGATCACTGTCACCCTTATACTTCATTTGATGATAAAAACATTAAAAAATTAGGATTGACAGAAGATAAAATAAAAGAATGGCAGTTTAAAAGAAATTTAATTCCTAATTTGCAGTTTTTGGCAGGTAAGGAAAATGAGTCAAAAAATAAAAGGCCTTTATCAAATTGGGTTAAAGATGGAAATACCTTTGAATATAGACCAGAAAATGTTTCTCTTGAATTATCCAATTTTGATAAATTTTTTAATGAAAGAAAATCGCTTATAAAAAATAAGCTTTTGGATATTTTTGGTTTAAAAGCAAACTAAAAATAAATAAATGTATAAAAATCTAGATTTTACTCAGTTCTAAATAAATTAATTTCTGTATGAAGTGGAATTACATGGTTTTTTTGCTTGAATATTGTAAATATTCGTATGCTTTGATATAGTATTAATGCAAGCCAATGTGTATAGTGCTTTGCAGTACCTATGGCCGATTAATGGTGGAGTGGTGCAAAAAAAATTATTTTTCTCTGATCTCAAAGGGTTGATGAAAGGAGGAACTTATTATGTCATCAAACAAAGTAGAAAGATTCGACTTGTTTAAGAACATAACATTATCATTTTGTTTAAGAATAGATAACATTTTAAATTCTTAGTTCTAATTCGTTAATCTTTTTGATAAATTAATATTTTCTATTTTAAGAATTTTTATTTATAGATTTGTTTTTTTTAACTCATTGGTTATTTTAATTAATTCATTAATACTATAAATTAGAAACATTTTATTTTGATTAGAAGCATTTTGAATTTAAACTTTATATCTATAATACAAATTTTGTGTTTTTTATAATTTTATAAATTTCTTATTAAGAAATACAAAGATTAAATAATATAATTAATGATTAGTACAATAATTTTTAAAATATAAAGAGGTAATTGATGTTCAAAGCAATGATAGGTAGTATTGTAAGTAAACAAATGTCAAAAAAATTAAAAAATGCGACAATTGTTGAAGAAGATATTAAAGAATTATTAAGCGAGATAAGAATAGCATTATTAGATGCTGACGTTAATTTATTAGTTGTTAAAAAATTTATTAAAAACATCAAAGAAAAAACAATTGGATTGTATGTTGAAGCAAACCAAAAGCCAGCAGATCTTGTTTTAAAAATAATTAAAGATGAATTAGTTGAAATTTTAGGAAAAGAAAATAAGCCAGTTAACACAGCTAAATCACAATTAAAAATTATGATGGTTGGTTTACAAGGTTCAGGTAAAACAACAACTACTGGTAAATTAGCTAATTATTTTAAAAATAAATACAATAAAAAACCATTATTAGTGGCGGCTGATATCTATCGTCCAGCGGCGATTGATCAATTAAGAACATTAGCAAAACAAGTTCGTGTAGATTTTTGAGAAGAAGGGATACAACGCCCTGATTTAATTGTAAAAAATGCTTTAAACAAAGCAGATGAAAATGAAAATAATTTGATAATTGTTGACACAGCTGGACGTTTACAAACAAACGAAGAGTTAATGCAAGAATTAGTAAATGTTAAAAAAACACTAAATCCTGATGAGGTTTTTTTAGTTGTTGACGCTATGGCGGGTCAAGACATTATTAACGTTGCTACAGAATTCAATAATTGATTAAAATTAACAGGTATTATTGTTACTAAATTAGATTCAGATGCACGTGCTGGAGCTGTTTTATCATTAACATCATTATTAAATATACCAATTAAATTCACAGGTACTGGTGAAAAAATAGGATCAATTGATAGTTTCTATCCAGAACGAATGGCTGATCGAATTTTAGGTCTTGGTGATATCATGACTTTAGCAGAGAAAGCAGCTGATGTTATTGATGAAAAACAAGTTCGTGGTTCGATGCAACGAATGATGGCAGGAAAAATGGATTTAGAAGATTTAATGCGTCAAATGAGTCAAATTAGTAAATTAGGTAGTTTTTCAGGAATAGCTAAGATGATTCCTGGATTGAACAATATTTCTGAAAACCAAATTGGTGATGCTGAGAGCAAAATGAAAATATGAACAATTTTATTATCAAGTATGACTTTAAAAGAACGTCGTGATCCGCGCGTTTTTAAAAAAGAACCATCAAGACGCATACGGGTTTTAAAAGGATCAGGACGTTCGCCTGATGAATTAAATAAGTTATTAAAACAGTGGGAAGTGTCACGTGATAAAATGGCAGAACTTGGTAAAATGTTACAAAAAGGAAAAAATCCTTTTAGTAAATCTGGTGGGTTATTTAGTTAAAAATGGTTATACACCATTTTTTTTATTTTATTTAATATAATAAATTGTTGAATAAGAAAAAATAAAACACTATCTTAATAATTTTTCTTATTATTCCATATATTTTTAAAAACAAAATAATCAAAATAAAAAAATACAATAAAACCAAAATTAAATTTATCTTTTGAATAAAATTATTAACAATATTTAATATATGGAAAAATCACATAAAAATGAATAAAAAAATAAATTTGAACAGCAGTTTAGCTTATATTGGTTTTTTAACACGCCTTATTATTGTAAAAAAAACAACATATCTTTTACCGATCATAACTTTATTAATTACATTAATTATAGGAATTGTTGTCGGCTGTGTTGTTAAGCAAAAAACACAATTTTTGATAATTTCATATGTAATGATCATGTTTAATTTATTAATGACAACAATTTTTGCTTCACTAAAAGCATTAAATATTTTTAAGGATTTTAGTGAAGATGGTATTGATATTTTAGTAATTTCTAAACCAATTAGCCGTAAAAACATTGTTTGATCAAAAATTTTTTTCTTCGTCCTAACAGGTATTGTTTGAAGTCTAGTTAGTTTTTTAGGACTATTAATTTTTTATTTAATTAGCTTTAATTTTGCTAAAAATGTTAATTATTATTGAATCTTAAGTTATATAAGTCCTTTTATTTGTTATTTAATTTTTGGGTTAATAACAAGCCTTTTAGCTTTAAAATTAAATGCAAAAATAAGTATTTTAATTCCTTTTGTTAGTTTTGTCCCCTTGCTTACTATTGGAATTATTGCGAACTTAGTTAGTCAAGTTCAATCACAAGCCTTTTTAAGATTATTAAAACAAAAATCAACAAACAATATTGAAGCTTTTTATTTAAATAATAATTTAGATCAATATTATTTAATTAACACAGGTTTTTTTAATCATAAATTTAATGAAAATCAAAATTTAGAAATTATGAACGCTTATTTAAAAACTAGAAGTTTAGCAACTTTTTGACAAGTAAGTAGTTGAATTCTTCCTGTTTATCAATTAGCTGATGTTTTTAATAAAAGTGATTATGAGCCATTTAGTGATTTTATTAAAAATCAAGTAGATCAGATTTTATATGCCAATAATTTAGCATCAAAACAATTTAATTATCAGTTAGAAAAAAATAGTAATTCATTAATCAATTTTAGTATTAATAATGATAAAAGTTTTTTAATTCCAAGTTTGTTAAAAAACGATTCTCAAAATTTAATTAACAATAACTTAAATCAAGAAGTAATTTATGCAATTGACAATTGAAAAGATCAAACGATCGAATATCAAAAAAACAGTTATACACAATTAAGTAGTGATGATATTGTTGGTTCGCTTAAATGAATGATTATTAAAGAGGTATTAAACGTAAGATCGTTTAATACATATGCTAATAATTTATTTAAAACACTTGATCAAAAAGCAAATCAAAAACAAATCTTAGATTTAATTTCAAATAGTGTACAAAAATTTGATTTCAATAAATGAAACGATGAGAATGCTGATTTATTTAAAAAGGATTTTAATAAATTATTAATTAAATCAAAAACTGAACAACAAATATATTTAGCAGTTAGTTTAATTTATTATCTATATTTCAATCCACACTATACGAATTTACTAAAAATTTTATTAGTTGATCATCAAAATAATTTACAATATAAAACACAATTAAAAATAAATTTAAATAATAAAAATTATTTAATTGGCGGTTTTAAAAGCTACTTACTTCATCAGATATTGCCTCAAGAAAATGACGATGGCATAGATGAATTAAAAAAAGATAAAAAGATTCGTTACAGATATAGTTTAGAACAAGGCGGAAATTATTTATTCGATTATGTCCAACAAAATTATAGTTTTAAAAGAAAGCAACAAATTGTTTATAAAGAAGCTTACTGCGTAATTTGATTAATATTAATTTTTAGTTTATTAATTGGTACATATTATGGCTATAAAAGAAAGGACTATCGTTAATGAATAATGAATTTATTTTAGAAGTTAAAAATTTAACAAAAATTTATAAAAAATCAAACCAAGGGGTTTTTGATTTAAGTTTTAATGTAAAACGTGGCGAAATTCATGCATTTATTGGTGAAAATGGATCAGGTAAAACAACAACTATTAAATCAATTATTAATGCATACACAAATTACAAAGGATCAATTTTAATTGATGGTTTTGATAATAAAACCCCAAAAAGTCATGAAAAAATTGGTTATGTGCCAGAAATTGCTTTATTTCCTAGTGAATTAACAACTTTTCAATATTTATATTCATTTGCTCGTTTATCAAATTTAAATAAAAAACAAGCTATTGAACGCATTCATAATTTTTTAGAAAAATTTAGAATTAGTGATTTAAAAAATAAAAAACCAATCAATTTTTCATCTGGACAAAAAAAGAAAGTGATTTTAATTCAAGCTTTATTACACGATCCAGAGTTAATTATTTTAGATGAACCAACAGCGAACTTAGACCCATCAGCACGTCATGAATTCAATAATATCTTAAAAGAATTGCACGAACAAAACAAAACCATTTTTATTTGTTCGCATATTTTAAAAGAAATGGATACTTACGTTGATAGTTTGACTTTAATTCACAAAGGAAAGCTAGTATATAGTGGTCATAAATATGATGCATTAGAGAAAATCTACTATGACAGTGTTTTAAAAAATAAATAAGAATATCTTTCATTCTTTAAAAAAAGAACGAAAATTTTAATTATTTAATATTAATAGATATTTAAATTCTTTATAATTATACGAATACAATTAAATTAATTCAAATTAAGGAATTAATACTATGTTTAAAAAAAGAAGTTCAAGTCGTAAATGATTTATAATCTGTACTTCATTATCAATAAGTAGTATTGCTGTAGTTTCATTAAGTGCATGTGCTAACACAAATAATAAAATAGTAAACGCAGGTTTTATTTATAATGGATCAACAACCAACGACGCAATTACTGGTTTTGATGTAAACGATTACATAATTAAAGCGCCAGAAAATGATACTAATTTAAATCAACAAATTTTGAGAAATAATAATTATGAACAAAAACCAATTCTTTGAAATGATTATTTAAAAGAATATGATAGTGTTAAAAAACAACACGATCAACAAATCAAGAATTTTTATGAATATATTTGAATTAATGAAGCATCAAAATATAAAAATTTAAATAAAGTTATTGATATTAATGACCCCTATTTTATAAATTGATTTTTAAAATTAACGCCTAATACATTAAAAAATGATCTTTATAATTTTATTAATAATATTCGTAAAGACAACACTAAACCATCACTTGTTTTTTCATCAAGTGAACCACAAATTAAAGTTTGAAAAGATTTAGGAAATAATCAAAAACAAGTTTTAAATCCCAATCAAGCCATTTTTGAACCACTAACAGAACAAGATATTAAAAATAATATTAATCTTTTAGAAAAGAATAAGGCGTTAAGAGTTAGCATTAGTTTTTGGTATGCTTTAACAAATCAAAGTAGTGCTAATATTTTAATCAATGATCCATTTTATAAAAAACCTTCTGGGATTGCTTCAAATACTAGTGAAAAATATTTTATTAGGATTGAAGCATCACCGATCGCTTTAGATTTTAGCCAAACCGATCGATTAGAACGCGATAAATATAGTGCACAAACCACATCAATTAAAAACACATATAAAATGCGTTATTATTTTAATAATATTCGTGTTGAAAAACAAGTTACAAAGGTTAAAAACAATGCTAAACGTGGAGACCAAAACGCAGAAGAAAATTTTCCAAAAGAATTTTATTTCGGTGCTAATAGTAATGAAAAATTTAGCTTTGGTACACACTCATACACATTAAATAATGAAATCACACAAGCTTCATATGAACAAGATATTTTTAGTTTAGATCATAAAATTAAAAACGAATTAAAAAAATTAAATGAACAACAAATTTTAAAAGATATTGAATATGCATTTACTAGTGGTTATGATGTAGCAATTGATTCCATTGGTAGTATTTTTAACATTTTAAAAGGTGTTGCTAATGATTTAAATTTAAAAGAATTGTTTTTACAATCATCACAAGATTTTAGAAATTTAACTTATAACATTACACAACAGAATAATTTGACTAATTTAATCACTTTAATTACATCAAATCAATCATTAGGGATGGTTATTGATGGTTTTAAACCAATTTTAAAAGAAATTATTTATAATAATCCAAGTATTGACCAATCAGTTAAAAATACAATTTGATCAAAAATTGATTCAATGGATTTTAAAAATAATTTAATTGCTGAAATTGGACAAATTAGAACCTTACTTGATAGTATCTCATTAACTGAAATTAAAACCTATAAACCAATTATTAATAAATTATTAGAATTAATTTCTTTAATTGAAGCACGTTCTAAAAAAGACCCTAAAAATTATGGATTTATTGATGGTTTGGACGAACTATTTTCCTTCTTTTTAAATTTAAAACAAAATGATCTACCAAGTAGTATTAATTTTAAAATTGGTGATCAAAATTATACTTTATATGATTTAATTACTGAAGTTAAAAAAATTGCAAATAACTTAATTCCGCATGAAAACCAATATGACCCTAAAGACCAACAAATTATCAGTACCAATTATTTTTTAACAAAAATTAAAATTTTAGATTTGATTTCTTTAAACAAAAATGACCAACTTGATTATCATAAGGGTGTTGAAATGATTTTTAGTTTATTAAAAAAATTTCAAATAGCAATTCCCGAATTTATTTATAAAATTATTGATGAATTACTAATTCAAAATACTAATTGAAATAAAGAAAATATTAAAAAACTTTTAGATGCTATTTTATATCCAAAAATTACATCTAATGATCCTTCAATTAATGATTTAAAATCATATTTTAAATATGGGATTAGCAAGCCTGAAATCACAAGTAAAGAACTTGAATATGATCAAAACAATTTATTAATTAAGAAACTAAATATTAAATATCGTTATAAAGTTTTAGCTAATGCAGAATTTGATATTAAACCTTTATTTGATTTATTACCACAAAAACCATTAAGTTTTATTGATCTTGGTGGATTATGAGAACAAATCAAAAAAGAATTTCCTTATAAAATTGTTTTAGCAAAAAACGATTATGTTGATCATACAATTAGCATTAGTCAACCACAAGAGTTAACAACTTTAATTTTTAAAGACCGTAGTGATCATGATAAATATAAAATTGGTTATGTTTTTTATCCAACACACACAGTTCAAACCCATATGCCTAATTCTATGAAAGCAATCATTGAAAATATATCATTAAGAAACGATCGTTTATTACCTAATAAATATGTTGCTCAATTATTAAATTGGTTATTTTATAAAAAATGAGTATTCATAAATCCACTAGCGATTTATGAAACTTTTGAAGGTGATAAAAAGATTCCTAATGACAAAAATGTTAAATATTTAATCAAAGATAATTTAAACAAGTATTTAAAAAACTATGATTCAAATACATATTGTGAAGGCTTTGATTTCAAACATTTTTCTAATAATTTAGAAAATAAAGTTGGTAATCAAACAATTCGTAACTTAATTTTAGCTAAAATTAAAACTATTAAAACAGATGGTCAAGAATTATATCAAGACGCATTAGGACGAAAAATCATTGCAACTAGTGCTTATGATCAAATTAATTTAACGCTTCAAGAACTAATTGATTATAAATTGCTTGGATTTGGGAAAAAAGTTGATTTAAAAAAAGATGTTTATTTGAGTGCAGTTGCATTTAATTTTGGTTTAAACACTAACGATAGTGATCAAACAAACGTCTTAAATAATAATGATGAAATTAAATACAATCTAAATATTTTAAAAAAAGTAGTTATCACATTACACTTTACTAAGCCAATGTTAGATTTAAGTGATCCTAATCGCACTAAATTAGTTAATTCTTATACTTTTGTTGTTTAGTTTTGTTCATACATAAATTGATTAATATGAATGTTTTTTGGTGTAATTATAAGAGCATCATTAATCGTCATAATTTCTTTAGTCTTAATTCTGCAAACTATTGATAATAAAATTTTGTATTCAAAATCGTTTGAATCATTGTTATTTTACTTAACTACTTTTTGAATTTTTTTCATCACAATATCTTCTTTTGAAAAATTACTTGGTAATTGAATATTTTCTTTTCCAATATAATTTTTATATAAATCTATTAGCATTTGGAAATTAATGATCATTTTCAAAATTTTCTGCCTTAGAAATCGATTTGTTAAAGCTAAATTCTATTAAATTTTTTATAAAAGGAATTAAAGCAAATATATAATATTAGTTTTCTTTATCTTTCTTTTTTATACAACAAATTGCGATTCTTTGCAAACATCAAATCCCAATGATATTGTTCTATAAAAATCAAAATTATGAGTTAAAACTAGTAAATTTGAAATTTTTATTGCATATATATTTTTATAATCAAAAGAATCAGCAATATCATTAATCACAATAAGAGTTTTCTTATTATTTTTTCAATTTTTCTTTATTAAATATTACATTTAATAAATATTTGAAACAATAATAGCGTTGTAATTAGTACTTATTTTAATTATATAATTTAGCATATATTTTTAAAGAAATGAGATTATTAATTTGAATAAAATTAAATGCAAATTAGTAAATTCTTTTGGTATAGATAAATGGGAGACACATTTATTTTACCAAATCAAATATAATTACAATTTATGTTAAAAATAGGTTAATGAAAACTTCATTAGCAAATACTTTCAAAAAAACAAAAAAAATAAACAGAGCGAAATAAAAGACCAAATTTTTGTAACACCTATGTATCAAATACTTGTAGATGGTCGCGAAATAAGAAGTGATGAAGCGTTTATAATTAAAAGTTTTGAAAATTATTATGAATCAAAATACGCTTCAGATATATTAATACATGAAGATTTAAAGCAATATTTAGAAGAAAAATCTAAATTAAAAATTGAAAAATTTCATTAGAAAAAAGTGCTTGTGAATTAAAAGAAGAATTAAATTCATTTTTTAATAAGGGTCATGATTTATTATTATCAAAATTAGAATCATTAATAAATAATAAAAATAATTCATATATTCCAGAAGTTAAATACACAAATATTTTAGATTCTTCAATTTTAAAAAAGATAAAGAATATTTATTTTCTAAATATAAATAAATTGAATAACTTAAAAAATATTTTGTGGTTATTATATATTAAAGAAGATTTATAAACGTTTCAGAAATTAATTAGTTTTTATAATAAATTAAAATTAATAATATTAATATTACAACTTAGAAAAAGGCATTAAATATTTTTGAAAATAGATTCACTATTCCATATAAAATGATAATAGACAATATGAAAAAGTTCTATTATTGGAGAAAGTTTTCCAAAAATTAAATTTCAATTCAAAAAATAATGTGTTAAAAATTTTAAATCGCTCGAAATTAGAAAAAAAACAATACTTTTAAGTCAAGGAGAAAAAAAGGTCTTTATATATTTTTTATTTTAATGTTCATTTAACCACGGAATTTTTCAAAATATTCGAGTAATTTTTCAGTAGCATTTTCTTTTATTTTAGACCTATTACTATTCTGATTACTTTTTTTAAAAAAAGAGGTAGGAGGCATTAAATTAACAATATCTACTCCATTTTCATTAAATTCATTATTTTCAAATGCTTTTTTCATAAATTCAAATGTTTTTTTGTTATCTAATTTATTTTCATTAATTATTTTTATAAGCTCACTTTCTTTTTTATTTTTAATAAACTTACTCCATTCATTAAAAATATCAATTTCATCCTTATTAGGTAGTTTATTAATTTCATTAACAAATTCAATAATTAAATCTTTCTTTTTTCGCGCTTTTAGACTAGATAAAATATCTCTTTCTAGATCGTGATATTTAACTTCTTTTAGATCTTTTTTGAGCTTTTCATTCATTAACTTAAGAATATAATCAACACCAATATCTTGTTGACTAATTAATTCAATTTTAAAATCAAGATCACTAACAATGCTATCTGTTTCCATACGTTTTTTATCTTGATATTTATCACGCAACCCGATATATATACTTTGATAATCTTGCATTTCTGTACCAATAAGATCATCGTTTTGTTCAAATTCACTAAATTGTGAAAGCAAATTTTTATATTTTAAAATATCACCAAAAAGTTTAATAAAAATTCTTTCCTCTTCTTTTGTTCCATTAAAAGGAATTTTAAAGTTACTTTTTAATTCTTCTACTAAGTTTCGATAACCTTGTATATATTGATTATCTTCATTATAATATCCTTCATAATATTCTTTAAATGATCTTAAAATAGCGATCGAAGAATTAATATTGCTCTCTGATGAAAATAATCTTAAAGCTTCATTCACTGCATTTTCTAAATTTCTGAAAAAGACAATATTACCATTTGATTTAACACTATTAAGAATTCGATTGGTTCGTGACATTGCTTGAATTAAACTATGATATTTTAGTTTTTTGTCCAATCATAATGTATTTAAAGTTGTTGCATCAAAACCTGTTAAAAACATATTAACAACGATTGCTATATCTAAGCTTCGATCCTTTAATCTCAAGCTAAAGTCTTTATAGTAATTATTAAAATTAGCATTATCTGTTGAGTATGATGTCCCAAACATTTCATTATAATCTTTAATCGCTTCATCAAGAAAATTACGTGAATCTAAATCAAGTTGATTAGTGTTTTCGTTATTCTCATCTAATAGTTCAAAATTAGAAAGCTCATTATCATTACTTTCTTGTTCGCTTGGTAAATAACTATAAATTAATCCAATTTTTAATTTTTCTTCTTGAGGAAATTTTTGTTGTTGTTTTTTAAATTCTGAATAATATATTTTAGCTGCATTAATAGAAGAGCAAGCTAGAATAGAATTAAATCCATTTAGTGTTGTTAATACTTTATTTTCGCTTAATTTATTTCTGCTAGTAATAACTTCATTTATATTAGCAATCTTATTATGTTCAAAAAATTCTTCATTTCTTTTGGTTAAACGATTATAGTTTTTTAAAATAAAATCAACAATTTCAGAAATACGAATCGGATTTTCCAAAGCTTCTTTTTTATCTATTCCAGTTGATGATGTTTCATCGTCGATGTCATCTTTTTCGCTAAGTGTTTTATAATACTCCGTTCTAAAACCTAAAACATTACCATCACGAATAGCTTTATCAATTGTATATTTATGTAAACAAGCTCCAAAAAGATGCTCTGTTGTAAAGAAAATATTTTTATTTTTGACATTACTATTTTCTTCTAAAATAGGTGTGCCTGTAAACCCAAAAATCATATATTTTTTAAAAGATTTTTTAGTAATTTTTTTATGTAAATCACCAAATTGAGAACGATGACATTCATCAAAAACAAGAACAACATTTTTAGAATAAATAGGATGTTTTGGATTTTTACTAATGAATATTCCAAGTTTTTGAATGGTTGTAATAATAATTTTATTCTCTTGATTTCCAATTTGCTTAGCTAGTTCACTAACATTTGTATTAGCACTAACACATCCTTTAGAATACTTTTCATATTCTTTTGTTGTTTGATAGTCTAAATCTTTTCGATCAACAACAAATAAAACCTTATCCACACCTTCAATTTCTTTTGCTAAAGTGGCAGTTTTAAATGATGTAAGAGTTTTTCCGCTTCCTGTTGTGTGTCAAATATAACCACCAGCGCCTGTAGTTCCTAATAATTTTTTATCATTTAAAGAAATCTTAATTCGATTAATAATTCTTTCAGTTGCAACAATTTGGTATGGTCTTAAAACCATTAACGTATTATCGCTTGTAAAAACACAATATTTTGTCAAAATATTTAAAATAGTATGTTTAGCAAAAAAGGTCTGACAAAAATCGATTAAATCAAGAATTTGATTATTTTTTGAATCAGCTCAGTATGATGTAAATTCAAAAGAATTACTTGTTTTTTTAGAGTTTGTATTATTTCTTTCTTTTATAGAAGTTTCTCTAGTTGTATTTGAATAATATTTAGTTTGTGTACCATTAGAAATAACATAAATTTGCGTGTAAAGATATAAATCTGTAAACGAATGATTTGCATATCTTTTAATTTGATTAAAAGCTTCTTTAAGATTAGTTCCTCGTCTTTTTAGTTCAATATGTACTAATGGAAGTCCATTAATCAAAATAGACACATCATATCGTGTTTTTTGTTGATTATCTAAATTGTTATTTTGATATTGATTGATAACTTGAATAGAATTATTATGAATATTATTTTTATCAATTATCTTTATATTTTTGGTGATACTATCTTTATCTTTTTTTAAAGGGTAGCTATAATCTTCATGAATTTTTTTTGATCTTGCTTCAATTCCATCATTAGGATTTAATAAATAAGTACTTAAAAAAGATTCTCATTCATTATTAGTAAATTGATAATTATTAAGTTTTTCGATTTGTTTTCTTAAATTATTTTTTAAATCATTATTATTTTTGATAGGTAAGTATTCATAACCTTGTGCAATTAATAATTTAATAAATGCTTCTTCTAATTCAGCTTCACTTTCAAATTTATTCGAATGAACTTTAATTGATTTAAATTCAGCAACAACCGTTGAATTTTCGTGTTCTGCTAATAGTATTTTGTTTTCCATAATATAAAAACAAACTCCTTTTAATATTTTTTAAAATCTAATAATTTATTGCGATAATATTCATATTGTTTTTTGCGTTGTTTGATTTCAAAAGGTAATCCTACGTTAATATCTTTTGTATATGCTTCTAATTTATCTAGAATTTCTACAATTTTATTTTGGATTGAAATGTGAGGGATAGGAATGGCAATATTTAAAACTTGTTGTTTTGTTAAATTAGTTTGATCAACTTTATTATCATATTGCAATAGTTGCTTATTTCTATCAATGATATAAAATAAATATTTTGGTAATATAAAATTTTTATCTTTTATACTTAATTTACATATTCTTTGATTAATGCAATACTTATTGTCATCATCTATTAACAAGCATTTACCAAGTGCTTTTCCACTTGGTAAATCACTTAAAACAAGAGCAATATCATCTCTTATTGTTGGTGTTAAATTATTATTAACTCTTTTATATATATTTCCATTTGTTGAAATAAATTTAGAATTGATTAATAAATATTTACCATCATCTATAACAAATTTCTCATGAGGTTTACCATTTTCATAAATAACTAAGTCTCTAAGTTTAAAAACATTAATGATATTACAAATATTGATCACTTGATTCCAGATTTTATTAAGTAATGAAATGTAATCCCTACTTAGCTCTCTCTCGTGCTATATTATCAAAGTCTAATAATTTATTACGATAATATTCGTATTGTTTTTTGCGTTGTTCAATTTCAAGAGGAAGTCCAGTATTAATATCTTTCGTATATACTTCTAATTTATCTAAAATCTCAACAATTTTATTTTGGATTGAAATGGGTGGAATAGGGATAGAAATATTTTTAAATTCTTCTTTAGATAAATTAAATCTTGTTACACCATTTACGCATTTAATAATTTTTTTCCTTGTATTTTTATCTTTAAAAAGATACTTGAAATATTTAATATTGTAGATTTTTAAATTATGCAATCTAAAACCAAAACAAAAGCTGTTTAAATATATGTCTTCTTCTTTAAAAATAAAATGGTTAGCAATAGAAACATAACCACACTCATCTGGTGTCTCTGATGAAATAGTAATTAAAATATCGCCATATTCAACTTTATTTTGTTTTTCATATTTACTAATTCTCACATTTTCTAATTTATCAACATTAATCTCTAAATTATTAAAAACATTTAAATATGTTATATATCTAGCATTGGCATTTTTAAAAAAATCATTTTTATTTTTTCCTGAAAGTCCAGAATAAAAATTTCCAATATCCCCAATCTTTTTAAACTCAATTTTATGATCAATAGATTTTATATCATCACTGTCCATTATTTTCTTTAATAATGTTTGATTTTTATTAAAGTTTAGTAATTCATTGCGATAATATATATACTGCTTATTTCTAAGTTCTAATTCTGTTTCTAATTCTGTTTCTAATTCTGTATACTTGTCTAATATTTCAACAATTTTATTTTGGATTGAAATGGGCGGAATAGGGATTAATAATTCAATAATCTCTATCATGTTTGGATGTTTTACAGATGCACCACGATAATTTTCTTCAATAAGCATTTTATTTGCTATCAAAAAATAGTAAATAAATTTTAAATTACATTCTTTTTTGTTTTTTTGTGAAAAAATTATATTTAAACTATCTATGAAATAACCATTATAGTATTTTATTATTGGAGAACCACCAGATGGCAAAGCAATTATTTCGCCATAATTAATATTATTATCATTTTCATTATATTTTATATATCCATCATACAATCCTGTTGAAAGAAGTTTAACATTACCAAAATTACACTTTTCATATCGTTTTAATTCGTTTGCAGATACATGCTTAAACGACAATATTTCATTTTGTTTTTCTTTTGGAACTCCTTTAAATTTTTTGTCAAAATTAACTATTTCTCAAAGTTTTTTAAACTCCACCCCATTAGGACATAACTCATTAATTAATTTTTCAATTTTATTCATAATTTATTCTTCTAATTCTAAAACAATTTCATCAATTTCTTTTCTTAACTTTTCGATTTTAGCCACAATTTCTTTAATTTGCATATTTAATAATTTAATATCAATTTTTTCTGACGTGTCTTCTTTTTCCACATATGTGTTAACTGATAAATTATAGTTTTTATTTTTAACTTCTTCTCGTGATACAAGTTTTGAAAAATAAGTTACTTCTTTTTTGAAACGAATCGTATCAACTATTTTTTTAATATTAGCATTGGTTAATTTGTTTTTGATACCAGATTTAACAAATTCTTTTGATGCATCAACAAACAAGATACCATTAGCATTATCATTGTTGTTTTTGTTTTTTCTTAAAACTATAATACATGTTGAAATACTTGTTCCAAAAAACAGATTATCTGGTAATTGAATCACACTATCTACAACATTAACATTATCAACTAAATATTTTCTAATATCTTGTTCTGCATGATCTCGATATAAAGTTCCTGGAAACATAACTATAGCTGCTGTTCCACTAGAAGATAAATTATGAAGTATATGCAATACAAAAGCAAAATCAGCTTTTCCTTTAGGTGCTAATTGAGTAACATGAAATCGCTCATCGTTAGCTAATAAAGGATTTGATTTTCCCTCCCATTTTGTTGAATATGGAGGATTTGAAACAATTGCATCAAAAGGTTTATCATCATTATGTTTAGGATCTAGTAATGTATCACCTAATTTGATATCAAATTTATCATAACCTATATTGTGCAAAAACATATTAATTCTTGCTAAATTATACGTAGTAAGATTAATTTCTTGACCATAAAATTTAACTCCTTCATTTAATTTTGCATACTTTAAAAGTAATGATCCAGAACCACAACATGGATCATAAACTTTTCCAATTTTTCTTCTAACATCTTTATTTTCATTATTAAAATCAATTAATGTTAATTCTACTAATAGTTCACTAACTTCTTGAGGGGTGAAAAATTCTCCCCCTGATTTACCTGCATTTGCAGCATACATACTCATTAAGTATTCATAAGCATCACCGAACACATCGATTGTATTATCTTGATAATTACCTAGATCAAGTTCATTAATTCTAATTAACAAACTTAAAAATATAAATTTATAAAGGGTTTATAAATATGGATAATAAAAAAGAAATTGAACGAAACAATTTACATGCAACAATTTGAAAAATTGCTGATGAGCTCCGTGGCGCAATTGATGGATGAGATTTTAAACAATATGTTTTAGGAATATTATTTTATCGATATATATCAGAAAACTTAACTAAATATATTAACGATAATGAGCATAAAATAGGTGATCATGATTTTAACTATGAAACATGTAATGATGATGATGTAGATGAAGAAATGAAAATAACCTTAATTAAAGAAAAAGGTTTTTATATTAAGCCGTCATTTTTGTTTGCTAATATTGTTAAAAATGCTGAAAAAAATGAAAATTTAAATGAAACTTTGGAAACAGTTTTTAATAGTATTGAAGGATCATCCTCTGGTTATGATTCTGAAAAAAATTTAAAAGGGTTATTTAATGATATTGATGTTAATAATAGTCGTTTAGGAAGTAGTACACAAGAAAGAAATAAAAGACTAGCAAGAATTTTAATTAGAATTATATATAAAAATATGGATTTATTAATTTTAAAACCATATATAAATAAAAAAGAGACTCCTAATTAACTTAGTAATCTCTATCATTTAATTAAATACTTTTTAACTAATGTTGGTGACTGTGATGATGATGGTGTTCATGTTCGTGACCACCACAGCAATCATCTTTAGTTCCACCACAACATTCTTCTTGGGTTTCTGATGTTTTTGTTTCTGAGTCACAGCAAACTTCATGTTCATGTTCGTGACCACCACAACAATCATCTTTAGCTCCGCCACAGCATTCTTCTTCAACTTTTACTTCTGAATTACAACAAGCTTCATTTTCTTCATCGCTACAGCATTCATCTTCACAACAGCAATCTTCTTCATAATCATCATCTTCACTAAAATGAATATCTAAGAAAACTTCTGATAAATCTAGTACTGTATCATTAGAAATTAAAAAAGCATCAATTTTTGCTTGTAACTCTTCTTTTTTAAGATCAAATAAAATGTTTGTTGATTCAAAATCAGCATAATTAATATACAACTCTGATCCTAGATCGCTTGTTTTATAAGCTTCATCTCCACCAAGTTCTAAATATGAATCAATATCTTCTGGAAGAATATTAATTGTACGTGCGTTGTTTAAATTAATGTAAGAAACACCTGTTTTAATGTATTTAGCCATAAATATACTCCTTAATTATTAAATATTATTAGGTTTCACCTTATTATTTTATACCAAATATTTCATTCTTATATTTATGATTCAAAGAAGATTATTTTTAATAAATAACCTAAGGTATTTAAATTATATATGTTTTTTATATTATATATTAAATTGTTATCATTTAAAATGATATAAATAAAATACAATTTTTATTATTAAAAACAATAACTATTAGGTATAAATATGGACAAAATTATCATTAAAGGCGCTAGAGAAAATAATTTAAAAAATATTGATCTAGAAATTCCTAAAAATAAACTAGTTGTCATTACAGGTGTTTCAGGATCAGGTAAATCATCGCTTGCTTTTGATACGATTTTTGCTGAAGGAAAACGTCGTTATTTTGAATCACTTTCAAGTTATGCCCGCCAGTTTTTAGGTGGAAATGATAAAGCCGATGTTGAAAGTATTGAAGGTTTATCACCAACCATTGCTGTTGATCAAAAATCAACAAATCAAAATCCAAGATCAATTGTTGGGACAATTACAGAAATCTATGATTATTTACGAGTTTTATTTGCTCGTGTTGGAACGCCTTTTTGTCCAAATGGGCATGGTCAAATTAAATCACAAACTCCAAAACAAATTGCTGATTTCTTATTTAGCTTATCACCTAAAAGCAAAATACAAATTCTTGCACCAATTGAAATTAAAAAAGGTTATAAAATTAATGATGTTTTAAATAATTTAAGAAATCAAGGTTATTTAAGAGTTTTAGTTAATAATGAAGTTTATCAATTAGATGAAAATTTGCCTCAATTTTTAGATAACAAAAAAACAGAT
>QWCU01000016.1_pt1 | contig 71658 bp, 49 predicted proteins | sample 1972601 | NCBI WGS metagenome assembly QWCU01 (sample SAMN09866700, study PRJNA288562) | Human vaginal metagenome isolate pre2_vaginal, whole genome shotgun...
GGTATAGCCACGACGTACATAAAACGTTGTAAAGGGAGACGTAAGGCGTCCATGATCGTGCAGGGCAACGCGATACATAACCTTGGTGTAGTTATGCTTAATAAATTCTGCTTCTGGTGTGTCTTGCGCTGGTAAGTGCTGTTCTGGTATAACACGAGGCAGAACACGAACAGGAACATTCACCCATATCGTTTCTGTCTTGAACAAAGGATTGCCCTGTTTATCTCGCTTAGGCGTACCGTCTGCATTCATATCCCATGCATCGGTGTAATACATAAGACCAAAGCGAACGTTATAGGTACCAGCTTTATCGGTCTTAATGTTCTTGTAGCCGTCTTCAGCGGTCTTCCATCCAGCAAAACGCTTGTTAATGGTGCGATCGGTAAATGCCTTAAGAGCATTAATGGTAAGTTGATTACCTTGTGCGTCTAGTTGTGGCTTACCTGTTTTAGGATCAACACTTGGAATATCTTCTACCATGTTGGCATAGGCTGGCATAGCGTCGCCTACAGTTACTACCACATCATTTTTAACGTGAATCTGTGGCAGCTCACTTTGACGTGCAATAAAGGTACGAGCACGCGTAGGTTTGCGATCGGCAATGTCTTGCGGATCGGTAATTTCTTTGCTGTTTGCATCATATATTGTCCAGCCAATGAACCCTGAAAGCTGTTTTTGCATAGCTTCAATGGTGTCTTTGATAGAACTACCGCTTTTAACATACTTGATGTAAGGATCGCGCGATCCATCTTCCCAGGTATGACCAGGTGCTGGCATAACAGCAACGGGAACATATCCTGCAGGAACGGTATCAACCTCACTTGAGTCAAGGATGTGATAAACCTTCTTAAATATGGCGCGATACGTTGTTTTATTCTTAAATTGTTCGGTTATCGCACGTTTATCGGGGCTAATATTAACTTGTGGATTTGTACCTGTTTGGTTTGCGTTAACCTTTTCCCAGCCAACAAACTTATAGTCAAAGCCTTTGCCTTGGTTGTCTTTTTGGTTAAGTTTAGCCAATACCTGCGGCACGCTGAGCTTAATCTTTGTGGTCCCTGTTTGGTCTGCTACTACGTAGCGTGTAAATGACTTTTTGGTATCGCCACCAAGCACCTCTCCTTGAGCTTCGTCGGATTCAAACGCTACGGGAACATAATGATTCTTGAACAGCGTCTCTTCTTCGGTAAGTGCAGGCGCTGTGGGGTTGGCTTGTGTTTTGGCATTTATGCTATTGATAAGAGTTTCTGCAGCTTCGGCACTCAAAGTCTTTGGCATAACTTTAAGTACAGATGTCAAGCGGTATTCTTTGTTCTTATCTGTATCTTTATGTTTAATAATTGCCTTAAAGGTAACGGTATAGGTACCTGCTTTTGCCGTAGAAGGAGAGCTTGTATATTCAATGCTTATGGCATCGTCGTCGGGCTTACCATCGTTATCGGCATCTTTTAAGGTGTCTTGCAACAGTTCTTTCATATTTTCTATGTAGTCGCGCGCTTGTGGCAGATTTGCTCCAGTAAGAACCGCACGCTCACTCATAAGACGAGGGATAACAACGTCTGTTTGATGTGCAACAAACTCTTGGAACGCATTATTAGCAAGCCATTCACCGGGTTTGTCGCCTACGTGTTCATCACCTGCAATACCTTGCATAGAGCTCTTGGACCACGAACCCTGATAGCCGTACAACTGTGCACCTAAATAATCAAGAATTGATGTTTTACTTGTATCGCCATCTGCAATAGGCACGCCGTTCTTATCAAGCTTAGAAATGTCCATACCTTTGCGGATATAGTACACCTTAGGACCTGCAGTGCCGTCTTTCCAAATGCGTCCATTTGCTGGTTGGAAGGATACAACAACGCTGTCAGGTGGAACATTTCCGTTATCACTTTGCTGGGTGATGTAAGGAATCTTTTCATAAACAGCCTGGTAAATGATATTACCCGTTGGTTTGGTAATCTGCTCATAGCGAGCTTGTGGCAAAATGTTGGGCTTAAAGGTTTTAAAGTCGGTCACATCTGGCTGTGTTGGATCGTCCACAATACGCCATCCACGGAAGACCCAGTGATAGCCTGCTTGTGTATAGTCTTTTCCTGTAGCCGAAGGAAGATCAAGCTGGTAATTTTCAGGAGCTTTATCTCCTGTATATACAAACGTTTCAAGCGTTTCGGATTCGCCTTGTGGAGTTATTTGATCTTTTCCTGTGAGTACGCCTTGTTGCGTATGAGATGTAAACGTAATCTTTTTGTAGTTCTTGGCGTATTCTGCGGGGTAACCCTTTGCATTGAACTCTTTACCAAACATCAGCTGTGGCATCACTTCATAGAAGAAAGGTACTATCTTTGATATGCGGCTCTTTTCGCGGCCTGCGGTAACTTTGATGAAAATCTTATGCTCACCAGGCGTTTTTATATCAAGGTATGCTTTATTACCGTGTTCATCGCAATATTCATAGGTTGCCGCACGTGCACCTGTTTCGTTATCGTCGGTGTCGGCATAGATATTGTTATTGGCAATAAGATCTTTAGCACTTTGATTTGCCTGTAGTAAAAGATGACCAGGTAGAACATAGCGTTTTTCAACAGCTTTAGGTTCGATCATTTCAAAGTGTTTAATATAGGTTCTATCTTTCGCGTCGCGACCCTTAAATTCAAAGTCACCTTTTTCTTCAAAACCCTTATCGGGTACCGCAACAGGAGCTTCAATAACGTTATCTTTGTACTTATCAAGTACAACAACATTGGTGAGTGTATCAAGCGTTTCTGTTTTAGTGCCACCTTGACCGTCAGAAATTTGGCGCGAGAGGCGACCGTTTTGATCGGCTGAATAGGTAACCTTGTAGTAGCCTTCGGGTGCCTCGGTTGTGCTATCGCCACCAACAAAAGCGATTTGCGTTTTAGTAAAGTGAGCGGTATACACTACCTTGTAGGGGAATTCCTCTGAATATACGGGCAGGCGATTTGCACCGTCAACACTTGTTTCGCCTTTTGCAAATACTATTTTAGAGGTCCAACCTGTAAAGGTATAGCCCTCTTTTGCATGAGGTGTGGGTAGTGGTGCCTCATACGCTTTTATTCCCTTAACAACATCAAAGGTAAGGGTATTGGTTGTTTTGCCTGTGTCACCTGTGCCAGTTCCATTAAACGGCGCTAAGTTTCCACCGTCTGTATGCGAAGGCGTAGAAATTACTTTACCGTTTTGCATGGAAAGTTCTGTAGTCTGTGTATCAAATTGCAGGCGAGAATAATCGTCGGGCGTTACTTGGTCACCGTCTGCGCGTGAAAGAATACGAACGTCATCATAGATAAAATCTACGTCGTAGTTGTTTTTATATGTACCATGCTCATCTGCCTCAAAATGGAGCTGACGAGCCAGTGCTTGGTCGCTTTGTAAGCGATAACCAAGAATCGTTTTGGCGTGAGCCACGTCAAAGGTAAGTCTATTGGATACAAAGACTTCGGGCGTGCGAAGCTCATGCCCCGCAGCGTCTTTATAGTGGACGGTAAAGCGCCGTATTGCATATGGGGTATATACAAATTCTGCGTTGTTATTTTTCTCGTCCTCGCTCACCATAAATGTTGTATAGGTATGGTCAGGATAATAGTTGCCATTGCGATAGACTGCCTCTGCAGCATAACTTGAACGTGGCCTTAAATTAGTAAGTACGTTTGTTTGGATGTCGGCAACCATCTTTTTAAGTTCTTCTTGGTTGTTAGTATCCTTAGCTTTTTTGTAGTCTTCTGCCGTATATCCTTCTCGTAAAAAGACGTGAGACATGGTACCAGATACACGTTTATCCTCTATCCATTGAGCTTTAATGTGGAGATCTTCAAGAATAGGGGAGCTAAACGCAAATGGCAGCCACTGTACGCTTCCATCTGGTTTGATGTATTGTTGCATCCATCCGTTAAAAATATAACCTGGACGCTCGGCAACCGCAGGGAAGCAATCTTGCTCGGTGGTGGTTTGATCGCCTTGAACGCCTAATTTAGCGCGTTTGGCATGACCTGCATGTTTAACTTTTACGAGTGTATGTTCAGGTGCGTCTGGGCGCGCCATATCAACATCTATGGTGTGAATGGTGTCAACGCGCTTCCAACTTGCATAGAGCGTAATGCCGTTTGTTTCGAGCGGAATATTTCCAAGAACTTTTGCAATTTCTTCGGGAGATTTCTTAAGAAGATCCGCTAGTTCTTGAGCAGTATAGGCGGTGCCGTCTGCTTTTGTGGTGGCAAGCTTGTTGGTACCTGTGGGATCAAGCGACCAACCTGCAAATTCGTAGTCTTCGGGAATGTTGTCAGGACGCGAAAATGTGTATGTTTTGCCGTTAAGAGTAAAGGTATAGCTTGAAGCAAAGTGCTTGCCAGCGGCAGGCGGATTCTTGGTAACACCTTCATTATATTTATGTGCAAATTTTCTTACGTTTGTGCCGTAAGGTTCTTGTGTGCTTGCTTGCGTATTGCTTGAATCTTTTACCTGTGTGATTTCATCAACATTAAAGCGAACGCTCACATTTTTGCGCTTGTACTTGAAGATCAAAAGGCCATTTTGTTCGAGCTCACTGCCGTCAGGGCCTTCTTGCGTAAAGACAAGATGAGGGAACTTGTTTGCAACCCAGTCTCTAAACTCGTCGTCAGACCCATCAGGTTCATCTGCATCTGGGTGGTCTTTTTTCCATACATCTGCAAGCTCGTCGGCAAGCTTATTGTAATAATCGTCTTGGTCGTCTTGCTCTGTTAGATTTTGTTTTTTTACAAGCGGCTCAAATCCCTCAATGGTGGGAGCCTCGTATTTGTAGTCACTGCTCAGCGTGTCGTCTTTGGTATAGCTGAGCTCAGACGCTACATACTCGCGATTGTTGTCATCGTTTCTGCGCGCAGATTCCTCGGTTTCAAGCTTAACCAGAACATGTATTGATCCTGCACCCCCGTTATTTGCATCAGGAACAAGGACGCGTTGATAGGGGTCAAGCTTTTCTCCAAAAAGGCGAATCTTATCCTGTGAAAAGGCTGTAGTATCTTTATTGGCTTTCGGTGCTATAAAGTGTTTTTCGTCAAAGCGGTAGGGTGGTGTGTCTATATAGATAACTTTACCAGCATCATTTGCAACTCTCCAACCTAAACCAAATGAGGGCGAGTCGTCGTCTTCTGTTGTGTATCGTTTTGTTTCGACATCTGTTGGAAAACCACTTGTGTAATGAATGGTTTGTCCAAAGCGATAGGTAACTTTATAGAGCTTGCTCTTATCGGTATCGTTATATTCCTTACCATCTTTTGTGATGGTAATGTGCTTAACCCTATCAAACAGTTTATTAGTTGAGCCATTTTTTTCGATATCAGCATTCGCAAAAATAAGTTCGTAGGTGCGCCTATTAAACACTTTATTAACGACGGTTGTTCCATCGGGACGTATTTTGGTGCGCTCGCGCATCTCTTGTGAGCCAAAATATTCAGGCTCGGTGCCTTCATTCATTTTGGTAGTAAGGGATTTGGTTGTATCGTCTTCCATAAAGTATTTGGAAAAATCACTTTGATTGGTGATGTTTCCACGCAAATTAGCATCAGGCCATTGCAGCTTGGTGATATCGTTTTGTTCTAGGTTTAAGTCTTGCTCGCCAATGGTTGTATCGGTTTTACCCTGCTTGTGCACCTGACCAATAAAGTCATAGTTTTCTATATTGGTAGGGTCATTGGGTTTAGGAAGATCGGCCTTTTGAACCCATATATTAACGGTGTATTGTGCTTTTTCTGACGCTGGTTTCCAATGTGCAACAAAATGCACATCGTAATCAGGCATTTTGTCTAGAAGTGTGGCGTTGGCATCTGTATTGGGTGTTGAGGAATTGGCACTTGATGCGTTCTTGCCAGGTGTTTCGCGCGTCCAGCCTGTAAAGGTATAGCCGTTGCGTGTGGGTGTGGGAACCGCGTCAACTTTCATTCCATACAAAAACATCTTTGATTGAATAGCATTGCCACCATGGGTATCGTAAGACACTTCATGTCTATTAAGTAAATAGCGCAACTCCAGAACAAGATGCTTCTTTGCAAGAGATGGATTATTCAAATTGTTATCATCATCGTCTGAATAATCTTCATCGTCAGGAATGGGGGAGTTAATAAGATTTGGCTCGGGTGTATAGCCTTCGATAGTTACTGGTTGAGCATAGAGGTTTTGCCCAACTACACCTTTTGCCTTACTTACTCTAATCGTGTGAGATTGACCCTGTTTATCTTTAATGGTAATTTGCTCGTTAATGCCTGTGAACTCAATGAACTTTTGGGGGTCATTGGGATCTTGGAGCATGTGACGCACATAATACGTAATAGTCTTAGGGCGATAATTAACCGTAAAGTTAGAAATAATATTGGTATCGGTAGACGTAATGGTATTTTTATGAGCTTCAATTAAGGCGCGGTCTATTTTTATGTACGATTGTACCGACGCGTCTTTTTTGGTATCAATAATGTATTTCCCGTTTTCTTTAATGTACGCGCCACGTTGCGCGCGATAACCTTTTGTTTCTACAACAGGAATATAGAGTCCTTGATCGCTGGGATCACTTATCTTGGTAAGTTCGTCATCGGTAAAGGTAAACTCTGTTGGTTGTAAAAGCTGTTTTTGGCTATAGCCTTCAACGCAGTATGTAACTGTAAACGTGTAGGTTTTTTTGCTGTCTTTTTCACGCTTTACCTGGGTGTTTGCCTCTTCTTGCGAATGTGCCGAAGGGTTTTTATCATTTGGAGTAATAACTTGGTTCCCACCTTGTGCAGGCGCTGGCTGCGTCTGTGCTTGTGGGGTGGTCTGGGCGTTTGCCTGAGTGTTAGGCTGGGTGCCTGCCGGTGAGTTTACGGGTGTTTGTGGCGTATCTGCTTGTGTGGCACTGCGCTCGCTCTTTTGCGTATGTGCCGCGTTGTCTGCGGCTTTGTTGGTGCCTGCGGGCGATGAGTTTTGAGGCGTGGATTGCACCGTGTCTGGCTGTGTAGCCTGTAGTGTCTCTGCTTGAGCAACAGGAGCTAAAGCAATAGTTGATGCGATTGCTACGGATGCTGCTACACCAAGTTTTGCTGTGGTTTCGGTTGAAATAACCTCGTTATTCAGTTTTTTCTTGGCATGCTTTTGCAAGCGCGTCTTATGTGTCATGTTGTAATCACCCAAACTTTACGGACTTTAACATATGAATATAAATATTTAATATTTTATATGATTGTCTGACTGGTTTTGAGTACATCTTAAAGATATATGGTAATCGCGCGTGTTTTAGAAAACATTATGGGGGGGGGGTCACGTTTTCCATGGTCAACGCGTTACTATTTTATGAATAGCGCCCACGTTAAATTACGGTTTTTTTGCGTGCTAAATTGGTATTCACCAATCCACCACATCTGAATGTGTATAAAGTCGCGTAATTTATTCATAAATTTTACGGCTTACTTGATGTACACGTTGCGTCTGCTGTGCTTAATATCCTAGAAACCATCCCTCGTTATCGCAAAAATATATAATTATGTGATGATCGTCACATAAATACGTATAATTATGTGATAAACATCACAAAAATATATATAATTATGTGATGAGCGCCATCGTTATTTTGCGCGTTGGATAGTTCTTTGTGATGTAACTTGCGAATAGATGTTTTTTAAGAGCTTTTGCAACGGCTTAAGTATCAGATAGTCACCTACACATGCACATATAAATGCTACGCAATACGCCACTATAACAGCTAGGATCCACAGCGGGAACCTTGCCGTAAGCGTTGCTGGATTTTCTGCGGTAAGTAGGCCACATACGTGTGTTTTTTCAAATATAAGGTTAATTGCGGCATAGTTAAAAAGGTACACAGAGTATGAACGTTGCGCCATAAAACTTATGATTTTGCTTGGTACGGGTTGGGTAATACGCACCTTACTAAAAAGATAAAACACGGCAATGGTACCAAAAAACCACAGATAGCTGGGATCTGCTCTGTTATAACCAAACGCCGATGACACAGCTCCCACAATCCAAAGTACCATGCCTGCTCCGCAAAGTTTTTGTAGTGTTTCTTTTGAAATGAGTGTTGGTAAGATTTTTACAAAATACCCAAGACAAAAATATACAAAATAACTACCTGGAACTAGTGCAGGAGACACAAACAATGTAAGAGCGTCTACAGCAGCTTCGGCTCCACTGAACTGAAAAAATTTTGCCCATGAAGAGAAAGCGGTTGCTATGATTCCCCATATCATAGCAGCGCTCACCAAAATAAAGAGTGAACGTTGTTTATGTACATCTAATGCCTCAAACATGGTGTATAGCCAGGGGGCGAGCATTAAAAATGGTATAAGAGCTGGTATAAACCACCATTGACCTGCAAGTAATTGTTGATAAAAACGCATGAGGTTACCAATGGATAGCGTGGTTATCCCTCTATATATGGCAAAGCAATATAATAAAGCGCCATATGCTATAAGAGGAAGAACAACGGTGAGAAATTTCTTCCAAAGATATCCTGCGTAAGAGCTTGTAAGCTGACGAATTGCAAAGTAGCCTGAGAGCGTAAAGAAAATGGGGTCACAAATAAGTGCAAGTTCTCCTGCAATGGTGCATGCTTGTGGCGTTTTAAGATAGAATCTGCTGTGAACTATCACCACAAAAAACATTGCAAGTGCGCGAAGTAGATCCCATTGTGTAAGTCTTTTTTTCATGAATATACCTTTGTTTTTAAGGATGATTCCTGCTGTTTTCACAACAATCTTAGTATATTCCATTTTTGTGCAAATACGTGTGTTGATACGACTTACTACACATAATAAGGCTTGAGCAAAAACGATGTATGCGATGCAAGCGATGACTGAGAGCTATAACCCCTGCGCGTGAGAAGGCGCTACTTGGCAAGCCTGCGCGGTATCGGGGTCGCTATGTACACCTAACATTTCTTGCAACGTAGCCCATGCAAGTTCTGCGCATTTTACACGCGCTGGCATATGTGAGATGTCTTTAAGCATCGCCGCGTCTCCTAAGCTGTCAAGCGATTCGCCTTCTTGAAGTTGATTGCGCACCATACGACCAAAAAGTTCGCACATCTGTAAAGCCTCGCTGCCAGTTTTGTCAATAATTGCGTCACTCATCATATCGGCAGATGCCTGACTAATAGCGCAGCCGTGCCCTTGATAGCATGCATCACGAATAATGCCATGTTCATCGAGCTTCAGCGAAAACGTAAGCTCATCGCCACAAGATGGGTTAACGCCTTCGTGCGAAAGTGTTGGGTTATCAATAGAATAGCAATAATCGGGATGATTGACGTGATCCATAAACAGAGCGTTGTATAAGGTGGGAGCGCCCATTACTCCGGCAGCAGGTTTTTTATCGATTGTTTGGTGCGAGTTGTTGTTCATATCCATAGTTGCTTTCCTTGATGTTTGTATGTCGTTTTGTATTTACGCGGTTTGACCTGTTGTGTGTCTTGTAGCGCGCAAGCTGCTGTGTGCGTCTGAGCTTCTGCGTTCGCGCCGCCTGAGCCCATGTGCTCGCGCCACCACTCACGTCGTTAAGGCTTAAAAATATTATGTACTGCTTGCAGCGCATCAATAAGACGATCAATATCGCGCGCGTCATTATAAAACGCAATACTTGCTCGGCAGGTACTTTGAACGCCCAAAGAGTTCAGCAGCGGTTGAGCACAGTGATGACCTGCGCGAATGCAGACATTATACGAATCAAGAATAGATGAAACGTCGTGCGGATGTACACCGTTTACATTAAACGAAACAACACCTCTATGGCGCGCGGGGTCATGTGCTCCGTAAATATCGATAAAGCTAAGCTCTGACAAGCGCGAATACAAATATGCGCTTAAATGAGCCTCGCGACGTTCAAGCTTTTTCATATCGTGCGTGTCAAAATAGCTAAGAGCCTTGTCAAATGCGTAAATACCTGCAGCGTCTTGGGTTCCTGCCTCAAACTTTTCGGGGACTTGTGCCCACGTTGCAGAAGAAGTGGTTACCGAGTCTATCATCTCGCCACCCGTTAAAAATACGGGCATGCGTTCAAGAATGTCAAGCTTTCCCCACATAACGCCTATACCAAAAGGACCAAGTGCTTTATGCGCAGAAAACGCAAGCAGATCACAATTAAGCTGTTGTACGTCTAGCTGCATATGTGGAGCGCTTTGAGCGGCATCCACTACCATATAAGCACCTACTTTGTGAGCAAGTGCAGCAATACGTGCAATATCGTTGGTTATGCCTAAGACGTTAGATACATGTGTAAGGCTTACAATTTTTGTTTTGTTGGTAATTTTGCGCTCAAGTTCTTCGTCTGAAATACTGCAGGTATCGTCTAGATAGAGATAGGTCAGCTTGGCATGCATTCTTTTGCATATTTGTTGCCAGGGAATCATGTTTGAATGGTGCTCCATGATACTAATAACAACTTCGTCGCCAGGCTCCAAGCACATCGTTCCCAGTGATTGAGCAATCAAATTTAGAGATTCTGTAGCATTGCGCGTAAAGACAACCTCGCGTGCGCGCCCTTCGCCGTTTGCATCAACCGCGCCAATAAAGCGTGCAACATGAGCACGCGTAGTCTCAATTGCCTCGGTTGCCATAACAGAGAGTTTATACAAGCCACGCAAAGGGTTTGCATTCATGCTTTGATAAAACTCGCTTTGTGCATTGATTGCCTCTAAAGGCCGCTGAGCTGTGGCTGCGCTGTCTAAAAACGCAAGTTCTTTGTGTTGAGCTAAAAGCGGAAAATCTTGTTTATAAGGATTTTCCTGCAACGCCTGTTCGTCGTTGGTTGCGAGCATTATCAATAAAACCTTTCGTGTAACGTTTGTTGCGTAACGCCGTGTAAAGTTTGTTGCGTAAAGCTGTATAACGTTTTTTCGTAACGCCGCAGCGATACTAATCTTCTATCACACCGTTAATTTGGTAACTACGCGCGTGATTTTCACCTAATGCATCGGTAAAATCATCTGCCACGTCATCACCTACTATAACGCGCGCACGATCCAAAACAGCGTTTCTCGAAACCGTATCTGGCGCGTGAATGGCTGCATCGTCAAAGATTGCACGCGTAAAGAGCTTGTTTGCCTCTTCTTCGGTAAGACCGCGATCGGCTAGATATGCAAGCTGCTCGGGTCCTATAGAACCAATAGAAGCACCGTGATTTCCTAAAACATCATCTTCGTCACATAGAATAACGGGGAGCGTTTCATTCATAACGTTATCGGATGCAACCAAAACGGTTTCGGCTTCGTTTCCTTTGGAGCCTTTTGCGCCGTGCACTAAATCGATGGTTTCTCGCAGCGTTTTATATGCATAATCGGTAAGAATACCATTAGAAAGCATGGTACAGCGCGTGTTTCTGCCGCGTTGCCTGCACAGGTGGTTAACATCGAGGCGTTCGTGTTCGCAGGTAAAATAACGAAGCATGAGGTCAAGACGCGATGAATTACCGTGAAGATCGCAAGAAAAACCAAAGGCCACTTTTTTACCGCCCAGCGCATATTGGTGAACATCAATTTTTGCACGATCGTCGACATCAAGCGCTACGCCTTGTAGATGCTGGTGAGTATCATTCATAGCAACAATTTCTACCAAATGGATAACGCTTTCGCGTTCGGCTACAATGCGCGCCAAATTAGCAGAAGTTGTGTCTTGTGCTTCTTTTCCATATGAAACCAAAACGATGGTTGCCTCGGCACCTTCGCGCACGATGATACCAGTATCTTTTGCTTCGTGTGCATCGGCATTTACATCAACAACAACAGGTTCTGTACGCTTAGTACCTTTTGGAATTTCTATAACGTGTGCATCAGGCGCAACGGATTCTATCCACTTTTGTGCATCTTTTCCTAAGCCGCAGGTCATGCGGTCGAACAGGGGAGGAAGACGCGCATAGAGCGTGCCGCGTACTTCGGGCGCGGGAACAGAAAAGGGAATATTATTGATGTGTAAATAATTCCACGTTTGCGACCACGGGGCGTTTACATGAGCAAGATTGATAACATCTTTGGTTACGTGCATTGCCGTTTCCTGCGTAAAGGCACTCGTTGGTTGTTCTTGTGTCAAGGAACTTGTTGTAGTTTCTTGCGGAGTCGACTGTTCATTTGTGTTGGTGCTCATTTAGCCAATCGCTCCTTCCATTTCGATTTTAATAAGATTATTCATTTCTACTGCATACTCAAGGGGTAATTCTTTAGAAACCGGGCTCGCAAAGCCGTTAACAACCATGGTGCGTGCTTCGGCTTCGCTACATCCACGACTCATAAGATACAAAATAGTGTCATCTGATATTCTTCCGATGGTTGCTTCGTGTCCCACGCTTGCCGTAGCGCAACGAACATTATTCGCAGGAATGGTATCGGAGCGGCTAATATCATCAAGCATAAGCGACTGACAGCTTACCGTTGCCACCGAGTGGTGCGCGCTTTTACCAACAATCATAGACGAGCGGAAGGTGTTGATACCACCGTCTTTAGAAATTGACTTTGTATCAACCGAAGCTTTACAGCCTTGACCATTCATAACGATTTTGCAGCCAGTATCGAGGTTTTGAGTTGCTCCTGCAAAGGTAATACCAGTAAATTCGCAGGTAGAGTGGTTGCCTTGTAAAATGGTACTTGGATATAAGTACGAAACATGACTTCCAAACGAGCCCGAAATCCATTCCATTCGTGAATTTTCACCCACAAGAGCGCGCTTGGTATTGAGGTTGTACATATTCTTTGACCAGTTTTCAATGGTTGAATAGCGCATACGTGCATTATTGCCCACAAAAAGCTCAACGGCTCCTGCGTGCAGGTTTGCTTCGTAATATTTTGGCGCCGAACACCCTTCAATAAAGTGTAAATCGGCTTCGTCGTCTACGATGATGAGCGTATGTTCAAACTGACCAGCACTTGAAGCATTAAGCCTAAAATAGCTTTGAAGGGGGTAACTAAGCGTTACGCCTTTGGGAACATACACAAACGAGCCACCCGACCAGACAGCATAGTGAAGCGCAGCAAACTTATGATCTTTAAGAGGAATAAGCTTGGAAAAATACTTTTTGACCATGGGTTCCCAGCGTGGATCGTGAAGCGCGTCCTCAATGGTGGTATATACAACTCCTTGTTTTGCTACATCATCGCGCATGTTGTGATAAACAATTTCAGAGTCGTATTGTGCACCAACGCCAGCCAAACTTTTACGTTCAGCATCGGGGATTCCTAAGCGCTCAAACGTTTGTTTAATATCTTTTGGAACGTCATCCCAGCTACGAGCCTGTTTGGTGCGTGGACTTACATAGGTTGAAATATGGTTGAGGTCTAAGCCCGAACAATCTGGACCCCAGTTATCTGCCATCTTGAGCTCGTGGTACGTTTCAAGCGCGTCAAGTCGCAGCTGTAACATCCATGCAGGCTCATCTTTTTTGCGCGAAATTGAGGTAACAATTTCGGGCGTAAGACCGTCTGCGTAGCGTTCGTAGCCTTCCTCACTCATAACAAAGTCATAGAGTGAGCGGTCGATGTCAGAAATATTAGAGCGGCCTTTTTCGTCGACACCAACATTTGAGTTTGCACCGCGATCTACATAGTCATCACCTGCGGATTTGGTATCAAACACATCGGTTTGACCTTTGTCGGCAAGCTCTATTAAAGATTGGTCTTTCACGTTAAGCCTCACTTGTTCCGCGCGCATCAAGTTGTTCTTCAAGTTTTTGCTCGTATTCGCTAAATCCGTGTGCGTCAATATGGTCGATAAGCGAAGCAGGACCTTCTGCCATTAAGTGGCCTTTTACCATAACGTGTGTACGGTCAACGTTTAAGCGCTCAAGAATACGCGTGTTATGCGTGATCATCAACAACGCGCCATCACACTGCGCGCGATAGGCTTCGATACCTTTTGAAACAATTGCAAGCGCGTCAACGTCTAAGCCAGAATCGGTTTCGTCAAGGATCGCAAGCTTGGGGCGAAGCAATAAGAGCTGTAACATTTCAACTTTTTTCTTTTCGCCGCCAGAAAAACCAACGTTAAGTTCGCGCGTTAGAAATGCTTCGTCCATATCAAGCTGTGACGAGATTTCAGAAACACGCTCACGGAACTTGCGTGCTGTTAATTTAAGCTCGGGACGTTTTTGGCAAATGGTGCGTAAAAAGCTATAAAGTGGCACGCCCGGAACTTCAACGGGAGCTTGGTAGGAGAGAAAAATGCCAGCAAGAGAGCGTTTATCTGCGGTGAACTCGGTAATATCTTGGTCTTCAAAATGAATAGAACCTTCTGTTACGTGATAAACAGGGTCGCCCATAATAACGTGACCAAGTGTTGATTTACCTGCACCGTTAGGACCCATCATCACGTGGGTTTCTCCTGGCTTAATGGTGAGATTTATGTTATGCAAAATGGGTTTATCTTCTGTTCCTGCATGCAAATTTGAAACAGTAAGTAACTCGGACATGAGCGCCTCTTTCTTATATGCAAACGGCTAAACATCACTTATATGGACAATACTTGTATGTACATGGTGCGCGAATGTAATTGCGCGCGCATAGTGCGTAAGCTTTTGCTTAAGCGTGATGTTTATGTGCGTAGTAGGTGACATATAGTTCTTCATCTATCGTACCCTTATCTGTAAGCTTTAATCGTGTTACATGTGGAGGTTCATTAAAGTTTTATAAGGCAAAGTTTGCTAAAGCTGTGGCGTCTATAAAAGCTGTAGTGCCTGTAAAATAAGGCGACGCCTGCTAAACTGAGTTTGGTATGCAAAAAAATGTGGCGACATAATTGCTGCAGGAAGGGTATCTACACAACGATGGACAAGTAATCCATAAACAAGCAAACAATAAACAAGCATCGAGATATGAATTGAGGATGAGATACATGCAAACAGATTCAGCCAGTGTAACATTTCTTTGGTATCCAAGGTGTTCTACCTGTAAAAAAGCAAAGGCATGGCTTGATATGCATAAGGTAGACTACAAACTTCGTGATATTGTTGAGCAAAACCCCACGACCGAAGAGCTGTCTTTATGGTTTGCGCGCAGTTCGTATGATAATCCGCGCCGCTTGTGCAATACCTCGGGTGTTTTATATCGACAAATGAATCTTAAGGCACAATTAGATGCTGGAATGAGCACTCATGAATTATTTGAGCTTATGGGTACCGAGGGAAAACTGGTTAAACGTCCGTTATTAGTTGTTAGGTGCGATGAAAAAATAACGGCTGTTTGCGCTGGCTTTCGCGAAGAAGAATGGACGGTTGCGCTTAATTTGTAATGAAGGTTAACGTTGCTAAGACTAACGTTGTGAGCTTATTTTTTATGTGCAACTTTGAGTTGTGCAATTTTTTACGTGTAGGTTTTTGTCCCACAACTTGCTACCATGCAATTTTTTGCCCCACGAATTTTTGCCACGCAACTTTTTAATTAGCTAAATTCAATGCAGTTATAATTCTTGTCCGCCTCATGCGCTATCCTGTTACATGAAGAACAAAAATTCTAACACGGTATTCAAACAGTGCTGTGTATGCATGAGGAGAACTTATGTTGCGTCCAACTATCTATAATGTTTTGCAGAAACTTCTGCGCGCACAGCAAGACGTTGTTATTTTTGTGCCTTCTTTTACCATGCAAACAAAGGTCGAAGGTCTTATAGCTACGTATCAGCAGCTAGCTTTAGGTATACGTATAACGTCACCTCGTGCGTGGGTTGAAGAACGCTGGAGTGTGTGGGGTAGTAAAGCATATCTTGCTGTGCCTGCGTCTTTGCGCATGTATGCCATACGGTGTTTGCTTACTGGTCAAATTCCTTATGAGCATAATCAAGATTTTGAGCTTAGCGCCAATAATGGTTTGGTAAGTTTGCTGGCAAAGCTTTTTGAACGGGCGTTTGCACAGGTTGTTTCTTGTGACGCAAAAAATCCTGCATATACGCCTGCTCAGCAAGAAATTATTACGCTTGCGCATGCATACCAAGCCTACATTCACGAACAAGGATATATCGAACAAACAGAAATGCTTGAGTATCTAAGCGTGTCTTTTAAGCAGCATCATGTGCATCTACCTCATATTTTTATGGTAGGTTTTGATACACATACACGTTTTGAGCAAGAACTCATTGCGCTTTTGTCATCGTGTACTCAGATAGAGTCTTTTACAACCGATGAGTTTTTTGACGATGTGAGTGTTTGTGAAGAGTTGGCGCAGGTATCTCAACACATTTTTTCAAACGATGAACAAAGCATTGCTTCAAGGGGTGCGCTTGATTTACTTTTTCCAACAGGTCCGCTTGCACGCCCGTTGCTTATTGCTGCGCGCGTAGAACAACTTGCTCAAACGTGCAAAACTGTTGCGATTTCTGCCCCCGATGCATTCTATCTTTGGAAAGATTTGGCGCCTCGGTTATGCAAGCAAGGAATTGGCGTTAAAGCCGAGCTTAGTTTTTCGGTGCTCGAAACGCAAACAGGGCGTGCGGTGTTTCAATTTTTACGCAGTGTAGCAACACTTATGCAAGCTGCAAAAACCTGGCCTGCTCCTACGCAGGGAGAAGAGGGAACATATCTTGCCATCCCACTTGATTCTATGTCGTGGTGGCCTCCAGAAGATCTTATAGACTTTTTAATGTCAGATTGTGCGCATATGAGTATGTCAAACGTATATCGTCTTGATAGGCTGATGCGTTCAAATCGGCTTCTTACGCCAAGCGACGTATTAAAGTTGCTCCAAAATCCGCGCATGGTTTCTCAAAGCGTGGTAAGCGCTACGCATGAGCTGCTTAAAGGCCATGTTGCAGCTGCACTTGGAAAACTGGCACAGCCATACGTACAAGCTTTTGACGCTCGCACAACTGATGACTTCTATATTGATTCCATGGGCAATACCTGCACTATTTTTCAGCGAGAGCCTCATCCATTTGAGCAGAGTCTTGCATATAGCGTCCTCATGCACCTCAATGCACGCGTTAAGGAACTTAAAGAATTTTATGTATCAAGCGCTATGGATTCTTGTGTAGAAGATTTTCTTCCAAACTTTATCGAGGATGTACATCTTATTGCGCGTTCAATGACGTGTCGTGTGTATCCGTATATGCGCCCATTAGCTAAGAAGGTGTCCAGCAACCATCCGCATAGTGATGATAAAGTATCATGCGATAGCTCGCTTACGGATGAAAAAGCATCGTGCGATGGCTCATCTACAAGTGAGCCTTTGTGTTGTGCGTATATTGCACAGCCCTCAGCGCTTGCGCTTCAGATTCCTGCTTCGTTTGACGCGGTGGTGTTAAGTGGGCAAACCTCACAGATGAGTCCGCTTCCTCGTGCACTTGATCCGCTCCAGCAGCTTCTTGTTGCATTTGATATCGAAAAACCTGTAACGCCCCTTGCTCGCGCGCGACATGATTTTCGTGCGCTGTTAAGACTTGCCCAACATCATGTAGTTTTAGAACGCGCCTTGTTCGATGAATCTTCTCATAAGACGTATCCTTCGGTGATGTATACCGAGCTTTTAGCGTGTTATGGCCTTTCATCCTCTGAAGATGATGATGTTCTTGCGCATTTTTCACATATGAGTATGAGTGAAACAGGCATTGCCCACATGATTTATTCTGGTGCGCGCCCTCAGGTGCTTGCTCAAGATAATCCTTTATGTGCAGGACAGGTAAGCAAAGACTATATTCCGTTGGTATGTGTTTCGCCTATGGGTAGAAAAGCCGAGCTTGCAGACAAACCTTTGCTTTCTGCGTCACAAATTGAGGCATACCTGCGTTGTCCGTATTTATGGTTTAACGAACGACGCCTAGGGCTAACCACGCCTGACGCTGGATTTTCTCCTATGGAAGCAGGAACGTTTGTACATCGTGTGCTTGAGCTTGTCCATACCAAATTGCTTGACGTGGCGCAAAGCAAAAGCATGCATTCAGATGCGCTTTATATGAGTGGTACGCGTGCGAACGCGCAGGCACCTGCGCGCGTAAGTAAGACTGCCGATGAGCATGCACATACGCTGCTTGATAAGTTCTTTGATGAACATCTTCACCATCAATACCTTAAGCAGAGTCAAAAAAGGTATAAACAACTGCAAATATTTGTGCCGCATTGTTTGGAAGATGAGGGTCTGCTTAATCAAATACGTAAAGATTTACATTCGTTTCTTGATTATGAATCGGGGCTGTTTGAAGGGTTTGAGCCTAGATTTTTTGAGCTTGGTTTTGGCAAAGGTGAGGCAACCGTTGAATATGCAGGTGTATATGTCAATGGCTCTATTGACCGCGTTGATGTAGATGCACATGGGAACGCGCTTATTATTGACTATAAGCATAAGTCAACGTATAAGTTTTTACCGTCATATGCACTTTTTACCAGTGAACATCCTTATACAGATGGTACGTATGAACTGGCAGAACATATTCAAACGCTTATCTATGCACGCGTTTTACAAAAGCTCTATCCCAATTTGCATGTGGTAGGTGCGCTTTATGTTTCTACTAAAAGAAATCATGCGCTCTCAGGTGCTGTGGACGAGAACTTTATCGATCGTGTGTGTGGCTGTAATCGTGTGTCTCGCCAGCTCCGTCAAAGCATTGCGGTACCTGCCAATTTTTATAGCGAGTATAGTACACTCACAGGTTTTCAAGGGGTTTTAGATGCAACCGAACATATGATTGCTCAAAAAATTACAGGCATGATAGGCGGAAACATTGCGCCAGACATCAGTTCGCCCGAGCACATCCAAACATGCCCGTATTGTAAAATTGCTTATCAAAATGGAAGGATTCACCATGAAAACTAGCGGAGTCCTCACCGATGAAAAGATATTAGACAGGCTCAACGATCAACAAAAACAGATCGTCACAACGCTTGCTTCTCCTTTATTTGTAGAGGCAGGCGCTGGATCGGGTAAAACCTTTACGCTTACCAAACGCGTATTGTGGGCACTTACCAAGGGTTCAGGTCCAAACGGCACTGCTTTTTTAGATGATGTATCGCAGGTATTAATTATTACCTTTACCCATGCAGCCGCTCACGAAATAAAAGAGCGCATTCGTTCTAGTTTGCGCGAAGCTCATATGGTTCAACAGGCGCTTGAGGTAGATAATGTATGGATTAGCACGATTCACGGCATGTGTTCGAGGATACTTAAAACATACGCGCTTGACCTTGGCATAGATCCGCAATTTAGCATTGCGTCTGAAAATGATACCGTAAAGCTCATGCGCCGTGCCGTTCAAGATGTTTTAAGTGATTATTATCATAAGCGTTTTGAGATCTCGGGTATGCGTTTATTGCTTGGGGCATATGAAATGGGAAGCATGGGCGATGTTTCCACGGGCTTTTTACCAACAGGGCTCTGCGATGTAATCTCTACCATTTCTCGTCAAGCAAAAATACACCCCCATGGGTACGACGATTTTACCAAGGTAGAGGACGCAACGCTTGAGCCACGAATAGATGACATCATAAGCGGTCTTACTACACTTTGTAACGTGGATGATATAACCGAAAAAGCTAAAGAAAAGCTTGCGCCTTGTACAGAATTTGCCTCGCGCTTAAAAAGCTGTTTTCAAAATCTTAATCAGAAACTTGAGATTGGTACATCTGACGATGAAGTTATTGCCTCAAGTAATGATATATGCGCATGTTTGCAGGAACTTCGCACAAAGCTTCCCACATCTGTTGGTAAGGCACATGCTCAAGAGCTTAAAACCCTTAAAGAAGATCTTGCATGTGCGCATGATAGTGTACGTTTTTTGGTGCTTAATCGCGCGTTTGATTTGTGTGTAGACATAGCGCAACACGTTGATGAGCGATATATGCAGCTTAAGCGTGAATGTTCTATGCTCGATAATGACGACTTGATCCACGAAACCCTGCGCGTTATTAAACATAATTCTTACGTTGCTGAGCAGCTAACAAATCGCTTTAAGTTGGTTATGGTTGATGAGTTTCAAGATACCGATACGGCACAATTAGAGCTTATTTCTTTACTGTCAGGAAAAAATGCTGAGCACCTTACCACGGTCGGCGATGCGCAGCAGTCTATTTATGCATTTCGTGGTGCTGATGTTTCGGTATTTAGAAAGCGCGAAGCCACATGTACGAACTCGCTTAAACTTTGTGTTAACTATCGAAGCCATAAAGATATTTTGTCTTTTGTTGATAAAGTATGCGATGCAGGAACTCCTAGCAATCCAAAACAAGGTCTTGTCCAGCACTTTATGCACTTAGATGATAATCCTCAACGTGACGCATGCGCCTATAAAGCTCATGATCTTCCTCGTTTGGATGTAGAAATGGTAAAAGCGCCTTTCAAACGCGATGTTTGTGCGCGTAAAGTGTTGGCTGCAGCGCTTGCACAGCGCATGTATACGTATGTAAAGCACGGTCAAAAGCCTTCTGATATGGCACTTTTAGTGCGTTCTGCAACAAATGTTGATGTATATTTAGACGCCATTCGCGCACGTGGTCTTAATTGTGTGGTAAGTGGAGGCTCAACCTTTACATCTGCTCCCGAAGTGCAGGTTATGGCTCAGCTGCTGCATGTTTTAGCCAATCCGTGTGATACACAAAACGGACTTTTTGGTTTGTTGATTTCGCCGCTATTTGCTCTAGACGAACAAGACCTTTTGCTCCTTGCATCTATGAATCAGCCAACAAGTGATTTACCTGCAAAACGTCCGATTGATCGTGGACTGGAGCATATGACATTTTACAAGGATATGCCTTGTTCTTTGCGTTTGCAACGTGCTCACGATATTCTTATGCGCGCACGTAATGAGCTTCCATATAAAAGTGTTGCCGATGTATGTTTAGAGGTTGTTAAACAGTCGGGTTGGTTGTTGCGGCTCGAAACAGCAGGTACGGAAACTATTCCTGTACGTGCAAATATTATGGCTGCACTTAAATATATAGATGAACTTACCAAAGATTTGGGTTTAGGGCCAGCGCGTGCCGCTCAAGAGTTTGACATTTGGCTTTCTCGCTCAAAGATTGCGCCAGCGTCGCTTGCAGGCGATAATCAGGATTCAATTCAGGTGATGACGGTTCATGCTTCAAAAGGCTTGGAATTTCCGCTTGTCTTTTTAAGCGAATGGTATACCGAAGTGCCTGCCGCTCCTCGCGTGATGTGTGTTCCTGTACCTAAGAGCTCAACAAAGCAGCCAGAATCTACCACAAAGCAGCCACCGCACTGCGACACACATTCCTCGTCTTTAGACGCACAAGAGACTACGGCACAGGTGGCGTGTATGTTGGTTCCGCCGTCATCAGACTTAATGCCGCATCAAAAATTTGATGAGGGGGTTGTAGAAGAACGTGCGCCCAAGTGTTATAGCGAGTGGTTTGAGTATGGAAAACGTTTGACTTCGCTTCGTGATCGCGAAGAAAGCGCGCGTATTCTCTATGTAGGCTTAACGCGCGCATGCGAAGCATTGATTGTTGGTTTGCCCCTTGTTTCGGTTAAAGATGGCTATCGTGATACGCTCGCTTTGCGCGTAGCTCAGGCTTTGGATATAGCGGATGAACAAGCAGGACTTCACCATAAAGCGTATGGGGGCTCTCAAGATGCTGCTGTTCGTGTGTTTGAGCTGCAACCCGATGATGCAGATACGCTTGTTATTCGAGGAAATCATGCACTTGAAGAGCTTGAAGGCTATAAGATTCCTCTCAAGCGCGAGCTTGTGGATAGCCTTAGTCTGCCAGTATCAGAAGCGTTTTCAACGAAGCACGATAAAAAGCAGGATGCACCGTGTGCGGACACGCTTAAGATACAAGATGATAGAGTGCATCCCAGCTCGTTACCCTTTGAACTGTATGATACAAATTCTTCGCAGAAAACGTATGACATTATAATGCAGCGTGCATCGTCTGATTTTTATAGTTTTTCTTCGATTAAAGACGCTATTGATCAAGATGAGCAGGAGTTTACTTCACATGTTGATCCGCAAAAAGCAGATGCTGTGTCTGTTCAAACTGAGTCGATGAATACTTCCGATACAACACGCGCAACGGCATTAGGTTCGGCATTTCATCAGCTTGCACAAAGTATGGTAGAATCACACAACCTGTTTCCCTCAGATGAGCACATTGCGCGCATGTGCGCGTATTGGAAGTTATCTGCTGCAAAAGAGAAGCGTTTACGTGATGCGCTTTGGCGTTGGTGGAATTCTAACATTCGTCGCGAAGTTCTCACCTACGATACTATCCGTGCCGAAGTGCCGTTTTGTATCCAGCGTAATTCTGTGTACGGGCGCTATTATCATGGTGCATTCGACTTACTTGCAACTTCTGCTTCGTCGAGTCATGCGCTTCTTATTGATTACAAAACAGGAGACTTGGGCTTATCAAAAGAAGAGATTGCCGCACGTCACACATTGCAATCACAACTGTATGCCGATGTATTATTGCATGCTGGTTATACAAGTGTGACCTGTGCGTTTGTTTGCGTTGAGTTAGACGATGGGCATGGACAACCTTATGTAATTACAACAGATTACAGCAGTTGTGAGGGTAAAAACCCCGCTTGCTAAAAAGAAGGACATACGATTACGATAGATACAGCTACGATAGATAAAGTTACGATAGATACAGCTACGATAGACGAAATTTGAGGAAATAATGGCTTTTGTTCATTTGCATAATCATTCGTTTTTTTCTGTTTTGGATGCATCAACTTCCATTCAGGATATGGTGGACGCAGCAGTTGCTCAACACATGCACGCGCTTGCGCTTACCGATCATGCATATATGTTTGGGATCCCAGATTTCGATTTAGCATGCAGAAAATATAACGATAATGCTGCCGATATGAAGCAGTACAAACACGACGTTGAATGCTATGAAAAACAGTGGGATAACAAAGAGCCTAAGGCAGATGACCCTGATGCTGCGCCTCACGATAGATGTCATGCACAATGGGAAAAAGATAAGCGTATTTGGGACGAAACGCATGATATCGAACGCGTCCGCACGCAAAAGCCTGAGCCTCTCATTAAGCCTATTTTTGGATGTGAGGCAAACCTCATTCCTGATCAGTGCATCGAAAAAGGAACGCCACAAAAACGCTATCACCTAACACTTTTGGTAAAGAATGCTGTGGGCTACGTTAACTTAATGAAAATGATGTCACTTGCGGCAAACCAAATGATGTATTACAAGCCTCGTACTACGTTTGCCATGTTGGAAAAGTACCATGAAGGCCTTATCTGTTTAAGCGGTTGTGCGCATGGTATTATCGCTCAAATGATAGTTACGCAGCAATACGATGCTGCGCGTGCATGGGCGCAAAAATTTAAAGCTTTATTTGGTGATGATTTTTATCTCGAAATCCAAGATCACGGTGTTTCTTTGGATTCTTGGAACGGCATGTCTGAACAAATGATTGCACAACGCATTGTTCAACTGGGAAAAGAAGAAGGAATACCCGTTGTTGCAACTAATGACAATCATTATTTTCATCAAGATGACGTTGAAACGCGCGATATCTTAAGCTGTATTGGTGCCAACACCCACCTCGACGAAAATTATCAGTCAACGCTTCCAGGTTCAGAGTTTTATTTTAAGTCCGAAGAACAAATGCGTACACTTTTTGCATGGGTTCCTGAGGCTGTAGACGAAAGCGTTCGCATAGCCGCAAAATGCTCGTTTGAACTTGACTGGACGCACATGTATCTACCTAAGTTTCCTGGTTTGCGCGACGGCGAAACATCAGAGGAGCGTTTCCGTAGCGAATGCGAACAAGGTTTGGCGCGCAAATACGGCGAACAATGGCAAGACGTTACCATTAACGGCGTAAATGTAAAAGAGCGTTTTGAGTATGAATATGGCGTTATTTGTTTTAAGGGTTTCGCTGACTACTTTTTAATTGTTCAAGAATATGTTCGATGGGCAAAAGAGCATGGTATTGGTGTGGGCCCTGGTCGTGGTTCAGCGGCAGGTGCTATTGTTGCATACGCTATGGATATTACGGCATTTGACCCACTTGAAAACGGCCTGATGTTTGAGCGTTTCTTGTCACTCGAGCGTACCGAGATGCCCGATATCGATATGGACTTCGACGATGAGCGTCGTTTGGAAGTTGTGCAACATGTTCGTGAACTGTATGGTTCTGATCGTGTTTGCCACGTTATTACGTACTCAACCATTAAGGCAAAACAGGCAATTAACGATGCAGCCCGTGTTTTGGGGTATCCCGTTGCAACTGCGCAAAAATTGTCGAAAATGGTTTCAAGTGACCCAAAGACTAAGCTGAAATTTGTGCTTTCAAAAACTGAAGGCAAAGAGGACATGTATAACCCCGATTTTGTGGATGCCTACCATAATAATGGCGATGAGCACCGCATTATTGATGCTGCGCGCTCTATTGAGGGCATCATTCGTGGCGAAGGCGTGCATGCCTGCGCTATCCTTATTGCACCAACACCTGTTAATGATCACGTTCCCACCAAGCTTGACACCAAAGGTGGTGTAGAAATTACCCAATACGAAGGACATTCCGTTGCAGATATGGGTCTGTTAAAGATGGACTTTTTGGGCTTGCGTACCTTAACCGTTATTTCTAAAGCACTTGATAACATTCGTGCTAGTTATCCCGACTTAAGTAAGCTTGATTCTTTAGGTGATGGAGTTAAAGCTTGCCTTAAACCTGGAGCTACTTGCATTGATATAGATCCGCAAAAAATACCCTTTACCGATCCGCGCATTTTTCAGTTGGTTGGTTCGGGACGAACTGCTGGCGTGTTCCAAATTGAATCGGAAGGCATGACAGCAACCATCAAAAATATGAAACCAAAAGAGTTTCGCCAAATTGTAGCTTTAATTGCCTTGTACCGTCCAGGACCTTTGGGCGCAGGAATGGTAACAAGCTATATTAATCGTATGAACGGTCGTGAACCTGTTGTCTTTTACGATGACAGACTTTCAGACATTTTGGACGAAACATACGGAACTATTGTATATCAAGAGCAGGTTATGCAGATTTCGGTAAAAATGAGTGGCTTTTCTAAAGGAGAGAGCGACTCTAAAATCAGAAAACCTGTTGCAAAGAAAAAAATCGCGCTTTTAACCAGTACCATTTTTCACTGGGAAAACGGTCGCGATGAAACAACATATGACCATTGGATGAATGGTGCAAGTGCAAACGGCTATAAAAAAGAAGTTGCACAACGTATTTGGGACGATGTTTTGGAATTTGCATCGTATGCGTTTAACAAATCGCACTCTGCAGGCTATGCTATTTTGGTTATGCAAACAGCCTGGTTAAAAGCATATTTTCCGCGTGAATATATGGCGTCGGTACTTACGTCGTATATGGGTAAAACTAACAAAATTGTCCACTATATTAGTGCTTGTAATCACGAGGGTATTAAAATTTTGCCTCCTGATATTAACGAGTCTGGTCGTGATTTTACGGCAACACCACAAGGAATTCGTTTTGGATTTGCTGGTATTCGCGGTGTTGGTGAAAATGTTGGTATTGTTATTATGCAAGAACGCAAGAAAAACGGCCCATTTGCAAATTTGCATGATTTTGTAAAGCGCGTTAATTCTGCTCAGGCAAACCGCCGTGTTGTAGAAGCTCTTATCAAGGCTGGTGCGTTTGATTCGTGTGGCTATCCACGCAAGCAGCTTATGGGATTTATTGATAAAAACAATCCTAAAAATATTATAGATGAGGCTGCACGTCACGAAAAAGATCGTTCGATGGGACAGCTGTCGCTGTTTGATTATTTTGGAACGGTTGAAGGATCAGGATTTGAAGAAAAAATTCCTCCTGCAGATCCGCATGATCGCTGGGAAGATGGATTTATGCTTTCGCAAGAGCGCGAAGTATTAGGCATTTATGTTACCGACCACCCTCTGCGACCGTATCAGGTTGCTTTGCGTCGTTCACGTGATTTTACCTTAAGTGAGCTGGAAGAAAGCAAAGAAGTTATTGACGAACAAAGCGGCGCCACGCATTTGGAATATAAAGTTCCCGAAGGAAAAACAATACATTTAGCAGGTATGACGGCAACGGGTCTTATTCAGCGTCGCCTTACTAAAACGGGAAAACAGATGGCTATTGTTACGCTCGAAGATATGGAAGGACAGATTCCTTTAGTTGTATTTCCTAAGGTGTTTGAGGCTTCATCTGCACTGCTTAAAGGTGAAGTTTTGGAGTCGCTTGATAGCAGCGGCGAAAATATTTTCATCAAAGTTACTGGTAAACTTGAGCGTGGTGAGCGCGGTAATCAAGTTATTGTAGAGTCTTTGGCACCGCTTCAGCTTTCAGGTGCAATTAACTCCATTCATGTTATAGAAATCGGCCTTTCTACGTCAAAACTCTCTACGCCATATTTTGAAATGCTGCGAAGCGTGCTTGTGCGTTATCCTGGACTTGATAGGGTTGAGTTGCTGTACGAAAGTTCGGCACATGATATTATGCATATGGAGTTACCTCTTACGGTAGATGCGTGCGATCCGCTGCTCAAGGCCGAGATTGAGGATATGTTTGGTTCTGATTGTCGAGTGAGTGTGTTTATCTAAAGGGTTGTAAGCGTGCTCGATAAGAGTTGCGTAAGTTCAACGCATGATACCATGCTTACTCAAATGGCGTTGTGCGGTGTTAGTATAAAGTTTTGGAGCGATTAATGAATATACTGATGGTACATACACGCCTTACTTGTTCAACAGTTGCCGAAATGCTCACCAAGCTTGAAGAACTTGATGCGTATGCCACACGTCATGCAGCTGATTTAATTATTGTTCCACGTAGTTTTACCAATGCATGCTTGAAAGTAGGTATAGCAGATCCATCTTCTTTAGCGCGCTCTTCGCGCTGTGATAATTTAGATCTGCGTTTGCGCTGCTTGTATACCATGGCGCTCCATGTGAAAACACCTTTGTTAGCTCCTTGTGATTGGAGTTTTGTCTCGCGTGAGTATCCGTGCGCATTTCTTCTTGAAGAACGCTTGCCGCGTCGTGTTACTCGTTTTAGCTTGTGTCATCAAAGATTTGTGTGTACGTTTTCGCCGCATAATTTAGATGCATACAAAAAATACGAGCCACATGGAATTATTGTGTTTGACTCTCAACCACTTTCGCTCTCGTCTGCGCTCGAGTTTGTAAATGCGGCTGCACATACATCTTCAAGTGCGGCTGAAAATACGTCTTCATGTACGGCTAAAAACGAGGCTAAAAACGCTGCCACAGCCACGGTTGCAACTAAGCTCGCGCACGTAACGCCGTTTATGCAGGATGCTTCGATAGCTCCTACCATATGTCCTGTATATGTAGTGCCAAGTATTGGTTGCATAAACAATAAACTTTATGCAGCGCCAAGTTTTGTTTTGCAGCCACATGGAACAATGAGCGCGTATTGTGCACCCTTTGAACAGCGCATTTGTTTGTATAACACCAATCAATCGCCAACATCTCAAGACAAACTATCAACTCAAAAACTATCAACTCGTATTCAAAAAGATTCCAACTCTGATTACATGCATATCTGGGATGCACTTTGTATGGGTATTCAGGATAAGTGCGCAACCTTTGCCACGCGCGAAGTTGTTTGTGTCATGGATGGTGGTCTTGCAAGTAGCGTGCTTGCTGCGTTATTAGTTGATGCGCTGGGGGCTTTGCACGTGCACGCGTTGATTGCGCCTCGCGAATGCTCGTATGATTTTACATCTGCCAACACATTGGCAACTGCGTTAGGAATTGATGCTCGTACCTGCAACGATATGTCGTACGGTCAAGGCTTTAGAACGCTGCAAGAAAAAATGCATGTTCGCGAAGGTGCGCTTGTTGGCTATGCACAAACATGGGCACAAACGCTTTCGGCTGTGTTGGTAAGTTCGTGCGACAAGCTTTCGTATATGCTGGGTGCGTACACACTTTTTGATACGTGTGCTCGTTTTGCTCCGCTTGCCGACCTCTTACGTTGCGATATCGAGCGTCTTGCGCGAGGACGCATGACTCGTTCGGCTCTTTTTTCAACCTGTGAATATAAAAATATTGAATATCAAAGGCTGCAAGAACACCTGTTTGTGCCTGCTACCTGTGATGTTCGTACACTTGATAGCAACTTGTATAATTATCTTTACCAGCGAATATCAGCGTCTAAGCAGTCTCACGCCACTCAGCTTTGTGCTACGCAACCCCGTGCTACGCAACCCCGTGTTGCTCAGCCCCGTGCTACGCAATTTTGCCCTACTCAAGAAGAAATCGACTTCTTTACTTCGTGTTTGAATAAACTTTCGAGTACGCTTGCCGCACCGTTTGATACATTCACGCTTTCTGATTGCCCCATCTCGGCATGCATTTTATCTGCTCAAGCCGATAATTTATCAGCTGCTCTGGTGCAAACAGGCCTGTCATCACAGCTGTTTCAAAAGATAGATCTGTCGTTGATAAAGGCTTTTCCTCGTTCACCTGAGTCTTTGCTCAAATTGTTCGGAGCAGCTGGCGACGACGCAGATTCAGACGACGCAGAGGAAGATGACATAGACCCAGACGATCCGTATCTCGATGATGATGACGATGAACTTGATGAGGACATTCTTTTGCGCCAAATTGGCGCGCGTGATGTGGACCCAAGTACTGATAGGGACGTTATAAACCATGCACGATCCCTTAAAGCATGGCTTGAGAGTCATGGTTTTCAAACGCTTCCAGTTGCAGGCGGATTTATGACAGTGGGTAATGCGCGTGACATTAACGAAAACGAATTACGCAAGCTTTTGCAATCGCTTCCGGGCGATATAGATAGTCACATTATGCAGGCAAATATCGAAGTTCCAAGTGATTCTGTAAGCGACTTTGAAACATTTATGAAAGATATTCAGCGTGCGTTTGATAAGACGTCTAAGGATTCTCAAGAGCATACCTCAGACGACACTCAAAGCAATACTTCGGATAAGACAATTGATAAATTTATTCGTGATCTGCAACATGCGTTTGATCTCAAAAATAAGATGAGAGCTCAAAAAGCGGCTCGTTCACAGGCACGTCCGCAAGATCAGTCGATTCAAGATTTGGTGGACGATATTTTGAACGCGCGGCCGCTTTCACATGAAGAAAGTTTTTATATTTTAGACAATCAGCTCGATACGTTTGAGAATATGGAGTTCAGTGCAAACAATGCCCATCAACCAAACGCACATGATGCCTCGTTTACCAAACTTATGAATAAAAAGCTTACCTCGGCGCATGCCGAGCGCCATTTGAAATTTATTTTGGGAACAGTACGTGACTTTTGCTATGGTGGCGTGTTTTATAATCATGCGCAGCGTCCCACGCGCACATCTCATGTAAATGCATCATCTGTATCGGGTACGTCTTTGCAGATGACGCACGAGTTAGATGACAATAATCCGTATTCTGAAAACTAAGTCCTTAAATCTCATCCACATTGTCAAAGAATCTGATATACTAGAACTAATGTTCCGGTTATCGGGATGATACTAAGGAGATAGCATGGTAATCCTAGGAATAGACCCAGGACTTGCACATACAGGATGGGGTATTGTGGAAACACGTGGGAGCGTGTATCGCGCACGTGCGTACGATTGCGTGGTCACTACCTCTGCTCAGTCGTTGCCCGAACGTCTTGATGCTATTTATCAGGGAATTTCCTATGCTATTGAGCGCTATCAGCCAGTTCATGTGGCTATTGAAAAAATATTTTTTGGCGAAAATGTGCGTTCTGCCATAGATACGGCACATTCACGCGGTGCGGCACTTGTTGCGTGCGCTCGTGCAGGTGTTGTTTTGGGCGAGTATACTCCCATGCAGATTAAACAAGCTGTTGTTGGTACGGGTTCAGCCGATAAACGCCAAGTGATCTTTATGGTTAGAAATATTTTGAACCTCGATCACGACCCAAGACCCGATCACTGTGCCGATGCGTTGGCTGCGGCAATTTGCCATGCGAGTTTACTTCGTACGCAGCAAGCGGCATATCAAAGTGCTTCGGTAGAAATGCTTGAGCAGCAGCGCGCCGAAGCTCTTCAACACAAACTACAGGCTCGTGCGCTTACGGCAGCCGCAAGCAAGGCTCATTCCGATTATGCTCACGGCATTGGAAATGTTATGGATAAGACACGTCAGAGTAGGAGAAATAAATAATGATTGTTCAGCTTACAGGAACACTTGTTGAAGTCTTTCCAAACTCGGTGGTCTTAGACGTACAGGGCGTGGGTTATGAATTGGGAATTTCTGCTAATACGGCTGCCAATTTACCTGCATGTGGTCAAACAGCTGTTACGCTGTTAGTTAGAATGATTGTTAAAGAAAACGCTATGGAGCTCTATGGCTTTTCTTCGCGCCAAGAACGAAACGCATTTGATAGGCTTATTAGTATTTCGGGTGTAGGTCCTAAACTTGCGCTGGCGGTTTTGTCAACATATTCTTTATCAGATTTGGCAACAATTGCACTGTCTGAAGATGTAACACGTATGGCACAGGTGCCAGGCGTTGGAAAAAAGAAAGCGCAACGTTTGCTTATAGAGTTAGCCGATGTGTTTGCAAAAGATGCCGAGCTTCGTATTTTGGCTTCTGCCGAGCAAAAGACATCTGGCACGTGCGCGCAAGCACCGCAGCACAGCGTGCTTGATGACGCACAATCGGCATTATTGGCCATGGGCTTTACGCCTCAAGAAGTTGAGCTTGCTCTAAAACCGTATGATAAAAAAGAATGCAATGATAATCCATCGCTTACGGCACAAACCGTTATTACGCAAGCGCTTAAACGCTTAGGAGGCAGATTATAGTGTGGGTAGCAGACGAAGAAAACCTCTTTGCCGATAGCGCTTCAAGCATGCGTCCGCATGCTTTACAGCACGAGAGCGGAACAGATGTTCAAGCACATAACGCAGGAGCTTCGCGGAGCGTGGCGTGTGAACTTACCGAAGATGATTTAGATGTTGAGCGTAGTTTACGACCCGAATCGCTGGGGGAATATTGCGGACAAACGCGCGTGCGAGAAAACCTTCGTGTACTTATTTCTGCTGCAAAGGATAGGGGAGAAACCCTCGATCACGTGTTGTTTTCGGGCCCTCCCGGTTTAGGAAAAACAACACTTGCTTCAATTGTTGCTCATGAAATGGGCGCGCGCCTTAAAACAACGTCTGGTCCGGCAATTGCCAGAACAGGTGATTTAGCTGCTATTTTGACAAATCTTCAAGAGGGCGATGTCTTATTTGTCGACGAGATCCATCGCCTTAATCATCAGGTAGAAGAAGTTCTCTATCCAGCAATGGAAGATTTTTTCCTTGATATTGTTATTGGAAAAGGGCCAGCCGCGCGTTCGATACGTTTAGATGTGCCTCACTTTACCCTCATTGGTGCCACCACAAGAACGGGCTTGTTAACAGGACCTTTGCGCGACCGTTTTGGAATTTCGTATCGCCTTGATTATTATACGGTGGACGAGCTGGCAGAAATTGTAAAACGCAGTGCGGGGATTCTTGAGGTTGGTATCGACGATTCGGGCGCACAAGAAATCGCATCACGTTCGCGCGGTACACCTCGTCTTGCAAACCGTCTTCTTAAGCGCGTCCGAGATTATGCGCAGGTAAAAGCTCATGGCGAAATATCCTGGGATGTTGCCTCACAGGCCTTGTCGTTCTTTGAGATTGACGAAATGGGCTTAGACTGGATGGACAAAAAGATATTATCGGTATTAACGCAAACATTTAGAGGCAAAGCGGTTGGGCTTACTACCATTGCTTCTGCGGTAGGAGAAGATCCTGCTACCCTAGAAGATGTCTACGAGCCGTATTTGCTTCAACGGGGACTGTTAATTCGTACGCCGCAGGGCAGACAGGCAACATCACTTGCATTTACACATTTAGGCTTGCATGCTCCAACTGCATAGATGCTAAGCTTATATATAAGTACTGTGTGAGATAGTTTTGTGTTCATAGCGAAAGGAGAATCCATGATTCATAAGGATTTTCTTGAAGAAGCAATCAAAAAATTTGTAGAAGGTGTATCTAAGCCTTTGGAATATGCGCTTCTTAAGAAAGACATTACGCATCTAGGTGATGTTGATGACGCGATCGCAGAATTACTTGAAATGAATTCAGCGGTTGTTATGCAGCTTGCTCCTGCTTCTTTGGTAACGATGATGAACCTATCGCAAGTGGGTGCTTCTATTGCTCAATATGTTGCCTATGTGCTTCGTATGGAGGCGCGTGTTTACGAACGCACGCAAAATCTAGAGTTAAGTAGTTTAAGATTAGGACAAGCACATGCTATAGAGCAGGCATTTGATTGTGAATCTGATGTTATTCCACTAGAATTTGCAAGTCTTAACACAAAGCTATCGTAAGTCTTAAAGAATGCACTATAATTGTCGACTAAATTATTACATTTATAGAGTATGATAGACACTGTACTTGTGAAAAGACTATTTAATCAAGGTCACCACCGTGTGTGTTTGGTAAAAGAGTTTCTTTATAAGTAGCGGTTAGTTAGTGTGTACATAATGTATGCACCTATTGAGTCCGATAGGACAAGAAAGAAAGGCACGACATGGCTCAGGGTACTGTAAAATGGTTTAATCCAGACAAGGGCTACGGTTTTATTTCTCGCGAAGATGGCGATGATTTATTCGTACACTTTAGCGAGATTAAAATGGATGGTTTTAAGACTTTGGACGAAGGTCAAGCAGTAGAGTTTGATATTACCACTGGTCAAAATGGTAAGCTTCAAGCTTCTAATGTTCGCAAAGCATAACTCATTTGGAGTTATACGCATAAATTAGCTTTACCGTGAGTTCATTATTTTGCACTTATTTAAAAGGCTGATTAGAAAGAGAGCCGCGTGTGTGGCTCTCTTTTTTGTCGTTAAAATTAGTACATTTTATATGTGTATATGTTTAATGGTAAGAAGTTATAAAGGAAGTTTTGTTGAACACACAAAAAGAGATCATGACACCTTGTGATACGTCCACATCTACTTGCAACACGGCGCACAGCCTTCATCTTTCATCGTTATTGTTAATGGCTTCAATTACGTGTCTTGCTGTTTTGTCCGAGCTTATGCCCTCGGGTGTTTTACCTGCTATGATAGAACATTTTTCGATATCGCAAACGCAGGCAGCAGGTCTTGTAGGAGCGTATGCGGTTGCTTCTGCAATTTTTGGCATTCCTTTAGTTTCTCTTACGGTATCTCGCGATAGAAAAAAACTGTTAGCTGTTTTACTTATTGGGTTTGCGGCTTCAAATCTTTTGGTTGCACTATCACCACAGTTCCAACTTGCGCTTGTTGGAAGAGCGCTGGGTGGTATGTGTGCTGGCACGCTGTGGCCCATGATTACAGCATATGGCATGTCGTTAGTTCCTCGCTCATCTGCTGGAAAAGCTGTTGCTATTATCATGTCGGGCATAACGGTGGGCATGTCGGTTGGTCAACCCTGTATGACTTGGATTGGCCGTCAATTTGGTTTTCAGGTTGAATTTGCGGTTATGGCTTTGCTTATTGTAGGTGTTATGGTGCTCTGCATGATGTTTTTGCCTCACGTTAAAGGAGAAAAACGAAGCCGAGAAAATTCTCCGTTTACCATGCTTGCTAACCCAGGTATTTTGCTTGTCATCGTTCTAACATTTTTAGGAGTTGGAGCAAATTACGGTGTATATACGTTTATTACCACGCTTATTTCTACGTTTCACTATCCCAGTGTTGAGCTGGCACAAATTTGGTTTGGCATAGGTTCAATTATATCGGTCATCCTTATTTTGAGGTTTATTGATACACGTCTCCATCTGTTTTTGGTTTCGATGTTTGTGCTGGGCTGTGTAGCTATGCTTGTATTTTATAGCTTACATATCGAAATGGTGCTCCACGGCGCATTCGTTCTGTGGGGCATTGCATTTGGCTCGCTGAGCAGCATTTTTCAAACTGCAACTGCGCGTCAGGTTCGTAGTGGCACTGCCGTTGCTAATGCGCTTCAATCCTGCTCGTTTAATGTTGCCATTATGTTTGGATCAACGACTGCTGGATTTTTACTCGAAACAGGAGGAATTGAACCTGTTGTCTTAGGTGCATCAGCTATCTTCTTTGTTGGTATGATGCTCTCAGTTTGTACACGCTCATATTTTGCTTAAAGCGCATATTTTACTAGAACATACGTTTGATTTACAAGCGAAGCAATTCAAACAAAGACGCACGTAGGCTATTCGCCCTCTTGAGGGCGCGTTTCTATTGAGCGGATAATGCCTACCATTACATCATCACCCGACAGTAAGCCTAAGAGCGTTGCAAAATTGCGTGCCACGGGGAATACCTCGGCATCAAGCGACGCTTTTGTTCCTTCAAGTACAAATGACGTGATCTCAGGAGTTGGCGCAAGGGGTATGTTGTAGGCTTTAAGGACCGATATGAGCTCTTGTGTATCCATCATAGAAAATGGATGTTCAGTGCCATCAGATTGAGATATACCTAATTCTGCATGTAATTGCGCAACAAGGCGTGGCATAAAATGTACCGCACATGCAAAACATGCTTGAGCAGATAACTTGTGGTTCTTTATCATTTCAAGACGAGCCATGTGATAGTACGCAAGCGCTAAGCTTTCGGGAGCGTACGCATAGCGCATGAAGTCGATAAGCTCATTTCGTGCCTGGTCATAGCGCTCGCATGCAATTAAGCATTTTATAAGCTGAATGTGAGCTTGCCCATCAACAGGCGCAATATTTACCAGTTTATAAGCATATGTAACAGCTTTTTTATAATCTTTTAAGGCGGCTGTGCACACCGATAATCCTAAAAGCATTTCATAATAGGCGTCAGGTACCAGCATCAGCGAAACACGATGCGAATCCCACATTTGCTGTTCGTGTTGCATGAATTCGCGCGCTGTATGCGTATGCGGCAACAACGCTTCTTTATCAAGCGCGCGGTTTTTGCGGCGTTGCTCATATTCAATGCGCCCATATTTGCTGTTATAAAGTGCACGATCTATATAGTTATTAAAGTAGCGCCATTTTACCGTTTGTGTATCACGATAGCTGCCTTTTTTCTCGATATCGGTATATACCGGTGTAAGCAAATCAAGTGCTTGTTGGTATGCTTCATTATTGCATGCATTGATTGCCTGTTTGGCAATTTGATTAAGAGTATCGCCGCTTATAAGTTCTTCGGTGATTGCTTGAGTACTATCTGGTATCAAAGCAGCAATAAGCTTACGTGCGCAGCGTCTGCACGCTTCCGTAATGCGCGGATCAACTTCATTTTTGCCACATTCCAGAATAATCTGTACTTTGTCTGAGCAGCTGAGCGTGCCAGCCGTTTCCTCGCGTGCGAGTTTTTCTGCAACACGTGCCGCAAGTTTTTCGAGGCATTCGTTTTCCTCGATTGCTAAACCCGAGGCATGTCGGCAACCAAATACACGCTGTTGTTCTTTGGATAGGCGCGTATTGTTGTTCAAGAGCACGTCGTAGCGTTTGGAAGGACAAAAACGCGTTTCATCCAACGAAAATGTCTGTTCAATTGGATGCAACATGTTGTCAGAAATATGAATTTCGGGCACAAACTGGTGGTAGATGTCTTGTAACTTTTTTGTATCGCAAAGTTCGTCAAAGTCTATGGTCAAAAAGCGTGCTTTATCAAAATCTACCGAAAGCAAGCAAGAAGTGCTGCCGTTCTGCTTTTTACGTGCGGCAATCCAAACATGTTCAATACGATCAGAACTTGCAAACGCAACACCTGCAAGCAGTAATGCAAGACGAAGTGTATAAGCACTTGCCAGACATTTTTTATCACTGATTGAATTTTTATGAGGAAGATGGTTTACAAAACCATAATCGGGAAATACATGCGCGTCTGTGGTATCAAATTCAAGAGCAACGTTGCCATCTGCAACGTTGGTACGAAAATCAACATGGAGACGATAGGGAAGCCGTAGTGCTTCAACAGCATAGGCTATACTTCGACGTACTACCCATTCAGTATTGGGCACCTCACCTTGGGATTTACCCAGCATTGGCTTGATACGCGCAAGCTCATTGCCAATTGAGTTGGTATATTTGTGTAAAACCGCATGTGCTTGTTCTTGGGTAAATTCCTTATCTTGAAAATGCTCAGCTAAAATAAGCGTTGCGTTAAGCGCGACCTCTGCTTTTTCCACCGCACGTAAAGCTTGAGTTGTTAGATTTTTCCCAGACGTACGAATGTAGAAAAAGTTAGACGGCTGTGGACGAACAATACGCATTTCGGTAAGCGTAATTTGATCGGAAAAAATACCCGAATCCATAAGCTCACGCACTAAAAACCATGCAAGACAAGAAGGCTTTTGAGGTGATTTTGTTGGTGAATCGTCTGTAAGATATGCGTTGTTTGAAAGTGTAGAAAGTTTGAGTAGTTGCGTTTCTTGGCCTGTTTCGTCGCAAATCACGGTTTTTTGGGCGGATGCACTTAGGCTATTTTGCAAGCGATCGGTTGCACGTTTAAATTGGGAAGAATCCCACAGAGCGCGCTTGTCTTTGACATCTTGCGCAAAGAGTCGCAATGCTGCAATTCCATCGGCTGTATGGAGCAGCTTTGAGGTAAAGTCATCTAGATCAAAAGATTCAATTTTTGTTTTTGCCAAGTCAATTTGTTGAGCTGGCGCCTTTGTTTGCTGCGTGTGAACTTGTGAGCTGTCTTTGACGTCTGTTTTTGCTGCAGCTACGGTTGTCGCTTTTGTTGCAAGTCTATCCGCACTCGTGTTTGGTGAGGTTGTCGTATGTTCTGTGTTTGTCGAGGCAATACGTGCGTTGGTAGGCATAGTTGAAGGAGCTGTTATAAGCTCATTGTTTGCAGTACTTTTGTTGTTTATAGAAGCAAAATAGTATATCCAGCACGCGGCAACCAAGCCATAGCCGAGTGCTGCAATGTATCCACATATCATGTTTTGTCCAAAAAGAGCGTCTGCTAAAAAGAGTAAACCACCAGGAAGAAATATTACACTTATGCAGATGCACATTTCTTTAGTTATTCTCATATAAAACCTTTCGTAGTTACTCTTTAGTATAGCTTGTTTATACCCATCCGTACTGTTTGAGTGCATTCATTTTAAGGTATGAGATAAGTCTTTGTAGAGATAGTGGCAAGTGTTTGTAAAGATGATGATGGAATGGGTTGTGGGCAGGTGCGTCGTAAAGCTGAATGTATACTTAAAATAATATCTTCGACTACGCCCTCAAATTGATTCGCCCGTGCTATTCAGATATATGTTTGGATGAGGCTGTGTGTTTGCTATCGGCGATGTTAAATTGCACAAAGCACCAACTAGGTGCTTTTATGGTTGTTACATGTAAGAGAGGTTACCGTGCACAGTATAGATTACCTGCTATTGCTCCTTATTGGAGCTGTGATGGTTCGCAGTATATATCGCATTGCACGCAGTATGACAGGTGCGTGTGGTTCGTGCGATATTAAAAAATCTTGCCCCGCGCATGCTGGTATCTTAAGCAAAAATTCGGGTCAATCACAATGTCCAGCTGCGCAAGCTATGCTTGCTCATGCGGATAAAGCGCTTGCGCTTCAACGTCTGAGCAGGGTTCAGCAGCAACCAACTTCGCACAAAGCTTAGTAGTAACATTTTTGTGCTGCTATAAATTGTGTTATCTGTTTACTTTTTCAAAAAACGCAAGAAAATACGTTTCCTTCCCAGCACGATTGTGAGAAACTAACACAAATACTGATTGAGGAGGAACGTATGGGTGATGATCGCAATATCGATTTTGTTTTACGCACCGTAGAAAAACGCGGTATTCGTTTTGTTCGCCTTTGGTTTACCGATGTATTGGGAAAACTTAAATCATTTTCTATTGCGTCTGAAGACTTGGAAGAGGCTTTTGAAGAAGGAGTCGGATTTGACGGTTCGGCAGTTGAAGGCTTTGTTCCGCAAGAAGAGTCTGATATGCTTGCGTTTCCCGATCCAACTACGTTTCAAATTCTCCCATGGCGACATTCCGAAAATGATGGGGTAGCACGTATTATTTGCGACATAAAAACGCCTCATCGCAATCCTTTTGAAGGCGATCCACGCTCATGTTTACGTAGAGTTTTTGCCGAAGCAGAATCCAAAGGCTATATTCTAAATGTTGGTCCAAAGATTGAGTATTTTTATTTTGATCGCTCTAATGTGGATGGCTCTTTACTTCCTAAGTCGCTTGATACTGCTGGATATTTTGATCTTACGGCATCTGACTCTTCAACCGATCTTCGTCGCTCCACAACTCTTATGCTTGAGCGTATGTCTATTCCTATTCAATATTCCTATCACGCACCCGCTCCTTCGCAAAATAGCGTAGAGCTTCGCTATACCGAGGCCATAAGCTGTGCTGATAATATTATGACAGCGCGTTTGGTTATTCGTCAGCAGGCGTTTGATAATAATTTGATCGCATCATTTATGCCTAAGCCATCTACCGAAGTTTCGGGTTCTGGTATGTTCTTGTATCAATCACTGTTTGATAAAGAGGGCAATAATCTATTTTGGGCTCCAAAAAAAGAAAATATTGCTCATCTAACGCCTCTCGCTCAACACTACGTTGCAGGACTTTTAAGATATGCGCCAGAATTTATGCTTATCACTAATCCAACAGTTAATTCGTACAAACGTCTTGTTGCAAATGGAGAAGTTCCCGTATATACAACCTGGGGTCGCAAAAACCGCTCTGCGCTTGTACGTGTTCCTACGCATAAGCCTGGAAAACATCAGTCAACACGTATCGAACTTAGAAATCCCGATCCTACGGCAAATCCTTATCTTGCGCTTGCTATATCTTTAGCAGCGGGTATGCGCGGTATCGAAGAAGAACTTCCGCTTGCGCCCGAGGCTCCCATGAAATTGGACACCTTGAGTCTTGCAGAGCAAAAGGCAGCTGGTATTCATCGTTTGCCTAAAAATCTAGGTGACGCTATTGATCTTTTTGAACAAAGCGATTTCTGCCGCGGTGTTTTGGGTGATCATCTGTTTGAGTATTTACTTAAAGAAAAGCGTCGTGAATGGGATGAGTACTGTTCTATTGTTACCGATTGGGAACGTAAAAAATGTTATGTAGGCGTTTAGCTTTACGGTGTTTCGTTATGCATTGACCATATAGATGCAATTACGGTGTATTAAAGGGGTTATAAGGGAGGATATTCAATGCATCATAAAAATGTCTTGCTGGTAGCTCATACTAAACGATGCGTGGCCAGTATGCAGGATTTAAAGCAGGCCTTGGATGTATCTATTTTGTCTTCTACACCACAAACGATTCATCGTGCATTTGACTCGGGTCATGAATTTGATCTTATTATTATTGATACCCTTGATCTTGATACTGCTGTGCTTAAGACTATTGAGTCTGCAGGCGTTGAACACGGTGTGTCAGCATTGCTGCTTATTCAAGATCAGCGTAACTTAGATAAATTGTATATTCCTAAGCATATAAATTTTGACTTCATTTTGCCCACTGCGCCAAGTTCAGAGTTTCAAATTAGATGTGCACTTTTATTGTGGACAGGCGAAGAAGCAGAGCCAGCGGACGAGATATGCGTAGACAATATGAGTATTAATCTTGCTACCTATCAAGTGTGCATAGACACTAAGCCTGTAGACTTAACATTAATGGAGTATTCTCTTCTTTCATTTTTAGTTACTCATCCAGGTCGTGCATATTCGCGCGAAAAACTTTTGCATCAGGTGTGGGGCTTTGAATACTGCGGTGGTACAAGAACCGTTGATGTCCATATACGTCGCGTTCGTTCTAAAGTGGGACCTCAGATTGCTTCTCATATTGCCACGGTTCGTGGTGTAGGGTATCTCTTCAAATCGTAAGCATTAACGATTACCTCATTTTGTGTAACGTGTTATGTTTTGTGCAACGTGCGGTGAGCGTGTGTCAGTTTTATATGAATGTATACATTTAACCGATTATGTATATAGTTCATATATACCGATAACCTCTTAGCTATTGTTTTGAGGTATATGTTTACCTCATGAAAAGAAAGGTGTTGCAATGAATAATGAATTGGAGCATCCTCAACACGTAAATCCAACTGCGCCTCGTCAAGATACATCACCAACAGATGTTATGGATCCTATTGTGTCTCATTCTCAACATGAACATGACCAACAAGGTAAAACGACGTCTTCTGTTCCACATGTTTCGGCTCATGTAGCGGATACGGTCGTAGCTCCACGAATTTCAACTTCAAGTGCTCATGCGCAAAATCCATGTGCACAGACAAAATCTGATCCATGTAAACCTGATACCATGAGAAAAAAACGCCATGTGCGTACATGTTTGGTAAGACTTGGATTGGCACTTATTCTTGTTCTTGCAGGCGCAGGCGTTGATTTTGGTGTTCAAAACTACCTAGCCCAAACGCGCGGACACAGCTCACAGGGTAATTCTTCGCCCTTAACTATAGACGCCCATGATCAGGATACATCCACAGCAAAAGCTGCGGCTGCCAAAGCTCTTCCTTCGGTTGTTTCTATTGGAGTGCAAAAAGCACAGGGTTCAGGCGTTGGCTCGGGCGTAATGCTCGATAGCGATGGTAATATTCTTACTAATTATCATGTTGTTTCTAATGCTCAAGCTGTTTCGGTTACTATTGCTAACAAAACGTATTCCGCAAAGGTGGTTGGATCGGACCCTTCAAGCGATATTGCTGTAATTAAAGCCGATTTGGAAGGTGACGAAGTAACTCCTATAGAAACTGCCGATTCAGACAAGCTCTCTGTAGGCGATTGGGTTATGTCGGTAGGAAGCCCTTACGGTTTGAATCAGTCTGTTTCTGCAGGTATCATAAGCTCTCTTGCTCGAAATCAATCGCTGCGTACAAAGTCTGGTACAACCTTGTATACCAACTTAATTCAAACGGATGCATCTATTAATCCTGGTAATTCTGGTGGTGCATTGGTTAACGCTGAAGGCAAGCTTGTTGGTATATGTACGCTTTTCTCTTCTACATCGGGTGCTTTTTCTGGTATTGGCTTTGCCATTCCATCAAATTATGCTATGAAAATTGCCCATAAAATTTTGAATGGCGAAAAAGTAACACATGCCTATATTGGCCTTGCTATGCAGACCATTAACGCACAAAATGCATCACATTATCGTTTGCCCGTTACCGAAGGTGCCTACGTTGCAGATGTTGCGGCAACGGGCCCTGCCGAAAAAGCAGGTATCAAAAAGGGCGATATTATTACCGCTGTTGATGATAAAGAAATTACCTCGGCTGATGCAATGATTTTGAATGTTAGATCTCATGAAATTGGCCAAACAGTGCGTGTTACGGTTTGGCGTGATAAAGAGAAAAAAACATTTGACGTGACACTTGGATCGGATGAAGCACTACAGCAGCAACAAAACACCTTGCAAAAGCAACAGTCGCCCAATGCTGATCCTTTTGGAACACCCAAAACCAATGAAGACGATTCCGATGATTCCGATCAAAATGGACAAGGTACACCAAACCAACGTAAAAAGCTTCAGCGCTTAAAAGAGTTCATTATGGATCTCAATAATTTATAAGCGAGAACTTATATGTCCTTGTCTAAGAACACGCGTTTGTATACATTTGACGTAGAAGGCATGACTTGTTCGGCATGTGTTAAGCATGTGCAGCAGGCAGCCGAGGGTATTACGGGTGTGCAGTCAGCAGACGTTAATTTGTTAACGCATACACTGCGTATACAGGCTTATCCACATGAAATTGGTCCGTCTTTCTGCACAACGGTTGTGGATACTCTTAAAAGCGCAGGTTACGATGCTCAAATCAGTGATGTTGCTGGTGGTGCGCATGATGGTGTTGCCGATGCAGCTGCTAACAGTGTAACCGCCACACCTGGTAGTGCTTCTGACGCTGCCGCCGCTGTTGGCGTAGCTCAAAAGCACTCTCATTCAACTCCTGCAGGCTCTGACCTGCGCGAACTTTCCCGTCTTGCGCATCGTCTTAAGCTTTCAGTTCTCTGTGCTGCGCCGCTTATGTATCTTGCTATGGCTCCTATGTTTGGATTGCCCTGTCTATTTTCAAGCACTTCGCGCGCCGATTACGCACTTGGTGGTCTCATCCAATTCTTTTTGGCGCTGTGCATTCTCATTATCAACCGCGTGTACTTCATACGTGGCTTTAAGGCAGCTCGCGCAGGTTATGCCACCATGGATACGCTTATTGCACTTGGATCACTTGCTTCGTTTGTATATTCAACGTTTCTTGTGGGGCTTCGCTGGTTTGATGTGTTTGCGTTTCTACATTATGCCGAACATGTGTTTTCTTTGCCACACGCGCAGCAAAGCCTTACAGAGGCACTTCCTGCTTTCGTAAGCGTATCCGCGGCTTTTCCCCTCGATCATCTCTATTTTGATTCGTGCGGCATGATTTTAGTATTTGTAAGTATTGGAACCTATTTTGAAACAAAAACCAAGCAACAAGCAACAAGCGCATTAACCGAGCTTATCAATTTGGTGCCGCCTTTGGTAACGGTTGTTACTTCTTCGGGAGAAAAGCTTTGTTCGCGCGATTCCGTGCAGGTTGGGCAAGAAATAATCGTTAAAGCAGGGGAGCGTATTGCTCTGGACGCCACCGTGGTTGCAGGCTCGCTTGCAGTAGATGAGTCTGCCCTTTCAGGCGAGGCGTTTCCTCAAGACAAAACACTTCATTCCAAGGTTTATGCAGGAACTCACGTTCTGCAGGGTTGGGCGCGTTTGCGTGTGGACACTGTAGCTTCCCAGAGCGTACTTTCTCATATTATTACCCTTGTTGAACAAGCTACTTCAACTAAAGCTCCTATTGAACGCATCGCTGATACACTTGCATCTTTATTTGTACCTGCCGTTATATTGATTTCTTTGGTTACATTTGTCACTTGGTTGTTGCTTGCAGGCGCAGTATCCGCACTTCCTTGGGCAATAAATTGTGCTGTAAGCGTGTTAGTTGTTAGTTGTCCTTGCGCCCTGGGTTTGGCAGTACCTGTTGCGCTTATGGTTGCATGTGCGCGTGGCGCGCGTTTTGGTATTTTATTCAAATGCGCTTCTGCGCTTGAAAACTTGCGCCGTGTACGTGTGGTTGCTTTTGATAAAACAGGCACGCTTACCCGTGGCAAGCCCTGTGTTACGGCACATGTTGTACTTGATGAATTATCAAATAATCAGCAGGCCTACGCATCGTTTTTGCGCGATGTATGGATGCTTGAGCATAAAAGCGAACACGTGGTTGCACGCGCTTTATGCTTATATATTAAAACATTGGCAGATAAGCATGAAATAGAGCTTAGCGACAAAACGTGCACTTCTGTTGTTGATACCTGCGATTTTACTCAACAACCCGGTCTTGGTGTCACAGGTTATGTACGAGGCAGACGCCTTGTAATAGGTAATGAGCGACTTATGCACTCATTGCATATTGATATAACACAAGTTTGTGCTGTATTGCCTGAGTCTACGTTAAAAACGAGCGTTATATACGTTGCCTACGATACATGTGCCTATGCCTGTTTTGAGTTTGAAGATCTTTGCAAGCCTTCAAGCATTGAAGCGCTTGCCGCTTTGCGCACGCGAGCTCTTGAACCAGTTATGCTTTCTGGGGATACGCCTGCATCATGTGAGCAGCTTGCGCGCCAGCTCAGCATAAATAAAGTACATGCAGGTTTGTTACCAAATGAGAAATACGCATGTATCAAGAATTTACAAAATGCTGCGCACGCGCGCACGAATAGGCTTTCGCGTTTGGTAGGTTTTCGCAGCTATCCATTAGTTGCAATGGTAGGCGACGGTATTAACGACGCGCCGTCTTTAGCGCAGGCAGATATTGGTATTGCGGTGGGTGCTGGAACCGATATTGCAATTGATTCCGCCGACATCGTTTTAATGAATTCCAATGTATGCGATCTTGTGCATGCATACGATTTAAGTAAAAAAACGGCACGTATTATCAAGCAAAATCTTTTTTGGGCACTGGTGTATAACGTTATTTGTATACCACTTGCAGCAGGCGTACTCCAACCGTTTTCCATAACGCTTAACCCTATGATGGCTTCGGCGTCTATGAGCATTTCTTCGCTTATCGTAGTAGGAAACGCGCTTCGTTTGCTGAGATGGAAACCGCGCACGCTTTCAAAAATTACTCCTACCTTGCGCGAACATTCATCTACAATAAAAGAAAAAACTCGTGTAACGCATAAAGAAGTATCTGTAACGCATAAGGAGAAAACAGTGATTATTAAGCTGGCAATTGAGGGTATGACCTGTGAACATTGTGTAAGTCACGTAACGCAAGCGCTGTCAGAGGTTGCAGGTGTTAGTAAGGTCGATGTAAGCCTTGCCTGTAAATCAGCAGAAGTAGTATGTAGCGATGCACAAATATCTCAGCAACTTATTGCTGCCGTAGAAAAAGCAGGATATAGCGCGCACTTGATGTAATGGTGCGTTATACAAATAGTTGGCAGTATGAGAGCTTATTGTAGTTTGTGCTAATAAGGATCACGTATGACACAGCAGAGTAAAACTAAAGAGCAAACGCCGCGTTCTTCGCTTAAGACAACTCAGATGACACAGCCTACGCTGTTTGACGTGATGTCTGAAGCCACAACAGCCAACGATTCAGCTACCGCGCCCGTAGCATTTCATACGCCAAACGCTCAAACCTTTGTCGCACCTGTTTCTACACCGCATGAATCGCTAGAAGCTGATGTTCCTGTTGACACGCATGCCAGCTTGCCTGAGGCGCGCGTGCGTGAGCTTAGAAAACTATTGGACTATCACGCTTATCGATATTATGCTTTAGACGCGCCTTTGATAACCGATAACCAGTTTGACAGTTATCTTCAAGAATTGTTGCATCTCGAAAAAACGTATCCCTATCTCGACGATGAGCATTCATACACACATCGTATAGGTGGTTATGTTTCTCAGCAATTTCGTCGGCTTGCCCATGCTCAGCGCATGTATTCTATGGACGACGCTATGAATTTGGAAGAGTTGGATGCCTGGCTTGAGAAAACTGATGAAGCGCTTGGGTCTTCGCCGTCCAATCCTGTTGCATATACCTGTGAACTTAAAATAGATGGTTTAGGTGTTGCGCTTACCTATCACAATGGTCAGCTCTTGCGTGCAGCAACGCGCGGTGATGGTAGTGTTGGAGAAGATGTAACAGCCAACGTGATTACCATTAAAGATGTACCGCACACCCTTTTACGTGATGGTTTGCAAAAAATTGCCAACACGGGTTTTGGATCGGATATTGAGGTGCGCGGCGAAGTATATATGCCCAAGCATAGCTTTGTCCGTCTTAACGAAACCGCCGACGATGAAGGTCGACCTACTTTTGCAAATCCGCGTAATGCTGCGGCTGGCTCGCTTCGTCAAAAAAATGCACGCATTACCGCACATCGTGATCTTGAAACATTTATTTATGCGCTTGCTTCGCGCGAATCTTTAGACGTTCATACCCAAACCGATTTTTTGTCATGGTTGTCTTCGTGCGGTTTTAGCGTCAATCCACATGCGCAGCGCTGTGTGTGTGCACAAGAGGTGCACGACTATTGCGCGCGTGCGCTTAAAAACCGCAGCTCACTTGATTACGATATTGATGGTGTTGTGGTCAAGGTTGATTCTTTTGCCTTCCAAGATCAGCTTGGTTTTACGGCGCGCGCGCCAAGGTGGGCAATTGCGTTTAAGTTTCCGCCCGAGCAAAAGCAAACCATACTTAGAGAAATTCGCATTCAAGTTGGTAGAACGGGCGTTCTTACACCCGTTGCCGAATTTGACCCCGTTTTGGTTGCAGGATCAACCATAGCACGTGCTACGTTGCATAATATAGACGAAGTACGTCGTCGTGATGTGCGTGTAGGCGATACCATTGTTGTCCACAAAGCAGGCGATGTGATTCCAGAAGTAGTAGGACCAGTTTTAGAAGGTGATCTTGCTGCGCTTCATTTTGCGCGTCCTGTGTGGGATATGCCGCAAACCTGTCCTGCGTGCGGTGCATCCGTTGTACGCGAGGACGATGAAGTGGCTTATCGCTGTGTTTCGCTTGATTGCCCAGCTCAGGCATCTCAACGTCTTATCCATTGGTGTTCTCGAAAGGCTATGGATATTGATGGCTTAGGCTCTGAACTTATCACCAGGCTTACAGAACAAGGCTATGTTAAAGATGTTGCCGATTATTACGATAAATTGAGCTTAGAAAATTTGAGCACACTTGATACGGGGCGCACATACGATACTACCAATAAATTGCACAAGCAGGGTGACGCCATTCGTGTTGGTAAAAAAATTGCGTCAAAAATTACAGCGCAGCTCAATAAGAGTAAACAAGCAGGTCTTGCCCGCGTTTTGTTTGGATTGGGTATTCGTCATGTAGGAGCAAGTGTTGCAGAACTTATCGTGGCAACATATCCTGATCTTGAAAGTTTACTGCGTGCAGATAAGGACGAAATTGCAGCTATAGATGGTGTTGGTCCCAAAATTGCTGCTTCATTGGTCGACTTTTTGCACATGCCACAAAATATGGAAGTGCTTATGCGTCTGCAAGCTGCAGGTGTGGTACTTTCAGCTCCTGAACAGGAAGCAAAGCTTCCGCAATCGTTAACAGGATACACCTTTGTGCTCACCGGAACGCTTGAGGATCTGTCGCGCACTGCTGCAGGAGATGCGCTCAAAGCCTTAGGTGCAAAAGTTTCGGGTTCGGTATCTCGTAAAACAAGTTTTGTGATTGCAGGGGAGCAGGCAGGCTCAAAGCTAGACAAAGCGCGCGAGTTGGGTGTATGTGTTATTGGTAGAAAAGAGCTTGATGAGATCTTATCTACTCAAAAACTGCCGCAATATTTGCTTGAACAGCTTAAGGAATAGCTCAAAGGAGAAGAGATGTCATTATCACAGTTAAACGACCATATAGAAGTTCACGAAAACACGATGGACTTTATGGGTTATAAAACGTACTACCGCATTGCGGGCGACATAACTTCTGGTAAAGCACCGCTGATCACGCTTCACGGAGGACCTGGTTCTACCCACAATTATATGGAACTCCTTGATCCTGTGGCTTTGTGTGGCCGTGCGGTTATCAGCTATGACCAGCTTGGTTGCGGAAAGTCGTATGTAGAAAACCGACCCGATTTGTGGAAACTTAGCACATGGGAAAACGAGCTTGAAGCCCTTATCAGCCATCTTGGTTTATCAAAATATTATCTGTTAGGTCAATCATGGGGCGGTATGCTAGCACAGAGCTTTGCGCTGGATTGCAACGTACAGAGTTTGCAAGGGCTTATTTTGTCGTCTACTTTGCCGTCCTCGCAACTTTGGGCGCGCGAGCAGCACCGTCTTGCGCGTATGCTTCCTGCGCTTGAATACAGTGCGCTTATGAATGCCGAAAAAATGCAGGATTTTTCTGGCCGTGCATATACCCAGGCCCTTGACCATTTTATGACCATGCATTGCTGCGACTTAACATACGACGAAACTGCGCCCGAATGCTTGCGTCGTCCTAAGAAAAGTGGCGAAGAATCCTATGTAGTTGCGTGGGGTCCAAACGAATTAACAGCAACGGGTACGCTTGCAGACTGGAACGTGATTGATCGTTTACACCACATTAAGGTGCCAACGCTCATTATCAGTGGCACAGATGACGAGTGCACACCGCTTATTGCTAAGACTATGTTTGATCGTATTCCAAACGCACGCTGGGAATTATTTGAAGGCTGTAGGCACATGTGTTACGCCGAAAATAACGAGCATTATCTGAATGTCATTTGTGATTTCATGACCAACTAGTATAATGTGTGCCTGTGTGAGGTTACTTATATGCTTACCAGACCTTATAGGACAAGCTTGTAGGATATGAAATGAGATTCTTATGATAGCTGTAACTAATGATATTTTTAGCGGTACGCAAGCACCTGTCATTATTGGCATTATTATTGCTGTTTGTCTGATAATAGGCGGAATTTTGCTGCGTCGGCGCAAATAGTAAGCATTCTCAAGGTGAAACAGCTAAGATAACCTCTATAGACTCTAAAATCGGGTGTCCGCTTACAGCAGATACCCGATTTCTTATGCAACAACCTATGAATTATAACGCGTGTTCTAACGTCTAATCTCACCTTATCAACATAGGTGCTAGTCTACCTGTTTTACATGCACAGCTTCTTTGAGTTCGTCCATGCGCGAAAACGTACCTAAACCTGCAGACATAGCAACATTTGCGCCACATGCCATTGCGTTTGTAAGAGCCTGCTCAACAGATGCTTTATGCACCACATATGATGCCAAAAAGCACCCAAGCGTAGCATCGCCTGCGCAAACCGTAGAATAAGGCTTAATTTTTGGTGCGTTTGCATACCAAACATGTGTTCCATTAAAAAAGTACGCGCCGCGCGAACCAAGCGTCAACAATACGTTTTGAAATCCTTGCGTGCCCAAATCATGGAGCGCGCGGACAGTATCATCTTCGTCTGTAAGCGTATAGCCAAAAATGGCATGCAATTCGTCGTCGTTAGGCTTAATGAGAAGCGGCTTCTTTGAACCAAGCTGGCTTAGGTGAGAAGAGCTGGTATCAAGCACAATGTCTACGTGCTTAGCAGCAAGGGTATCAAAAATCTCATCATAAAAGGTAGGTTTAACTTCGGGAGGAAGCGAGCCCGATACAACAAGACAGGTTAAATCATCAAGCGAGCTCAGCAACTGTAAAAGTTCGTGCTGTTTATCTTCTGGCACACTACAGCCTGCATTAGGGAAGGTATATTCTTGCGTAGGCGTCGAAATAAAGGGGTTGATGCGTGTGATACCGTCTAACATAACGGGATAAACGTCACAGCCCTTCTTTCGTGCCTCGTCAACAATATAGGTACCGCTAAATCCTCCAAAAAAACCTAAAATAGGAGCATGTACACCAAAATGTTGAAGGGTAAAACTCACATTTAAGCCTTTGCCGTTTGGAGTATATACTGCATCTTTGGTGCGACAAACACGATTAGGTACTACAACATCGGCGCTTACATTCATGTCAACGGCAGGATTGGGAGTGAGCGTATAAATCATGGGTATGTCCTTAGGTTTGTGCTTGCTCAAAACGAGCAATAACGTTTGCGCTTGTGTCTTATGAGCAGACCACTATGCTTTGTTGGTAGACCTTACGCCTTGTTGGTTGATCCCAGGTTGTCCATATGCGATGCAACAATATCAAAAATTGCCTGTTGAGCTGGGATAAATGGTTTTTTAGGATCAAAGCATGCAGGATTTTCTCCCATATATTTCATAAAGCCAGCGGTAAAGACTTGTCGCAACTCGGTTGCATAGTTTACTTTGCAAATACCATTTTGAATAGCTTGTGCAACCTGATCGTCGGGGACACCCGATGTGCCGTGCAATACTAAAGGTACATTTGTATGCGCCTTAATCTCTTTAAGAACGCCCTGTTCAATATGAGGCGTACCTTTATATACGCCATGAATGGTACCAACGCCTACCGCTAAGGATGTGCAATGTGTTTTTGCAATAAATTCTGCAGCTTGTTCGGGGTCGGTGTAGGGATTTTCGTCGGCAGCAAGTGGGCCATCGTCTTCTTTTCCGCCCACTTTACCTAATTCGGCCTCAACAGGAAGTCCAATAGGCTCAGCAACTTTGGTTACCGATGTAGTAAGAGCAAGATTGCTTTGATAATCAACATGTGATCCATCGATCATAACCGAGGTATAGCCTGCTCGAAGAGCCTGAACGCAGCGCTCAAACGTATCGCCGTGGTCAAGGTGAAGTGCAACAGGAACATCCACCGACTCTGCTGCAACGCTGACCATTGCCTTAAAATAATCAACATTCGCATATTTAAGCGTTCCAGGCGTTGTTTGCAAAATAATAGGCGAGTGCTTTGCTTGTGCGGCACGCACTGCTGCCATAACAAACTCAAGGTTCTCTACATTAAATGCACCAACGGCATAATGTCCTTCGTAGGCTTTTTGCAACATTTCTTTTGTTGAAACGAGCATGATGACACTACCTCCTATAAAACGTATATGAGCTTTGCTGTCAAAAGGCATAATAACAAGGCAACCATAATTTAATACTTCATTTGACAACAAAATGTACCTTCATTGTAGAATACTTTATGAATCTCGCGTTATCTCATGTATGCTTTGTCGTGCATAATACATAATTGAAATTGTAAATTCTGTTGGCATTAAATATAGACCCTGACCTGTGCTCCTTTGGGTTTTTATATGCATACCACTTTCTTGAGGGAAAGGCATACTTTTATGATTTTAACCGTTACGCTTAATCCTTCTATCGATACAAGTTACGCGCTTGATAAACTTTGTATAGACGATGTCAATCGTGTAGTTGCTCATAAAACAGCAGGAGGCAAAGGTCTTAATGTCACGCGTGTTTTGCACGAGTTGGGCGCGCGCGTTCTTGCAACTGGTTTTGTGGGCGGATATATGGGCTCTTACTTGCAGCAGCTCATGGATAACTCTGATTTGCCTCATGACTTTTTGCAGATAGAGGGCGAAACACGCGTATGCATAAGTGTACTGCACGAAGGCAAACAAACCGAGTTTTTAGAGGCAGGGCCTTGTGTGACACCACAGGATACGCAGGCATTTAAGGAAAAATTTACGCACCTTATGCAAGATGTTTCGTGCGTTACGATTTCGGGATCTATGCCACAAGGCATACCCGATGATTTTTATGCGCATCTTATTACGAGCGCTGCCGCTGCGCGCAAACATGTGCTGTTGGATACATCGGGCGCAGCTCTTGAAGCAGCTCTTTTGTCGTCGGATAAACCAACGCTTATAAAACCCAATCTTTCGGAACTCAATGCTATGCTGCACACAAACTTTACCAGCGAAAATCCCCAAGCGCTTGTACATGCGCTTGCGAGCGATGAACGTTTTACGGGTGTTGCATGGATTGTTATTTCTATGGGAAAAGACGGTTTGCTTGCATACCATCAAGGGAGCGTGTATCGCGTGCACGCTGCTCAGATTAGCTGCGTTAATGCAACGGGTTCGGGTGATTCTACAATTGCAGGATTTGCCTATGCGCTTTCGCAAAATATGAGCGCGCCTGACGTGCTGCGTTATGGAGCCGTATGCGGTACGCTTAATGCGCTTGAAGCCCAAACTGGTCATATTAATATGGATAAATGGGACAACGTATATAAAGACACCAAGGTAGAACGTATATAAAGACACCAAGTTAGAACGTATCAAATAAAGAAGTATTAAAGAAGTGTTGTCATGAGCATGGATTTAGATAGTGCGGCCGCTCAAATTGTCACGTACGAACACGATATTGCTGCATGGTGTAGCCTACGTCACCTATCAGACATTCAGAGAAACTAAAGTTTTATGGATTGACTAGAACATAAAACTCAACTGTTGTAGGATAACTACATGCTTATGTGTAAGTTTCACAGAATTGGCATATGCAAAGGTCTTAAAATCCTTGGTCATGTGGTTTGCGCGTTGGCATCTCGCCAATCCTTTCAGTTCAACTTTCACTTTGCTTATCAACACCATAAATTTTTATAGAAGATGTAGGTCGCTAGATATGTCAACTGATAAGGCCTCAACACTACATAGATATTCAAAAGGAACTCAAACATCGACATCCATGTCAAAATCATCTTTGCATGCACGGTTGACAAACTATCTGCGCGAAAAAATTTATTCACACGAATTAGTTCCTGGACAACGCATTGCCTCCGAGAACGAACTTGTCAAACAATACAGTCTCTCACGAGGAACAGTGCGCAAGGCAATTTTGACGCTAATCGAAGAGGGATTGCTTAAAAGTGTACAGGGGAGTGGCACTTTTGTTGCTGATCATGCACTTTCCCATCCTGCGGGCGTACGTCCCCTGTCATTCGCGGAGTCCCTGCATCAACAGGGCAAATCGTTCCAAACACATATTCTTACTAAAGAAGTGCTTGCTGCGTCCGTTGAAGTGGCGCGGCATTTGCATGTTCGGCCCGGCGAGAATGTTATGTTTATGCGCCGTGTGCGTAGCGTGGATGGACAGCCCATAATGTGTCAGGAAAGTTGGTACCCTCTGCGAGAATGCCCTGGTATTGATAGGGTTGATTTTACACAAGCAGCTGCTTTTGATGCCGTTGAACAATGCTCGGGGCGTCGCATTAAAACTGCGCAGATGCGTTATGTGGCGCGTGTTGCTGGTAGACAATACGGCGAGTATTTAGCGGTTGACGAGAATGCGCCTGTACTCCTTTTAATCCAAACTATTTTTCTTGAAGATGGCGTTCCTATTGAGTGGAGCTTTACTTGGCTCAAGGCTGGTCAAGAAATTATTGGTACTGCAACTCAAGAATAATTTCAAACAGTTTTCCATACAGGTCCATCATGCGCATGACCTACCTCAAACCCACGGTTTGTTGAATGAGCACACAGGTGCTGTCATTTTACAGTGCAATCAAATTTTGTATAAAAACCGATGAACGTTACAAAATTGTCGGCGAATGGCCTTTCGTAAACACTTGCAATAAAGTATTTGCTTTACTCACGGCTTTTTGATAAACTTGTTCATAAAAGTATGAACAAGTTGCGTTTTAACAGGCAAATTCAAGAGACGCATACGTCTAATAATCAAGGTTAGTGGTAAAGGAGTTATTATGGGGAATGTAGTTTTGCAGCGCCCTTTTTTTGTAGTCAATCCTAAGTCATATCTGTACGGACAGGAGTTGTACAAGCTTGCAAAAAAAGTCGACGAGCTCTGCGAGCGTTACAAGTTTCAGTCGCTGTTTACCGCGCAACTCATTGATCTGCCATGGGTTATCCATAATTGTCCGCATCTTATTCCCTGCGCTCAAACAATGGAGTCGCTTAAGCCAGGACGTGGTATGGGTCACGTATTACCCGAGGCATTAGCGGCAGCAGGCGTGCAAGCAACATTTTTAAATCATGCCGAGAATCCCATGACCATTAATGAGCTTGCATCAACGATTATGCGTGCTAAGGAGGTGGGGATTCTCACCTGTGTTTGTGCTGATTCAGTTGAAGAAGCTCGTGCTATTGCGCAGTTTAAGCCTGACATTATGACTTGTGAGCTCACGAGTCTCATTGGCACGGGACACATTGCTTCAGAAGATTACATACGTGAATCAACCAAGGCTGTTAAGGAGGCTTCTCCTGACACGATGGTCTTGCAAGCGGCGGGTATATCGTCGGGGCAGGATGTTTATGATGCCATTATGTACGGCGGTGACGCTACAGGTGGAACGAGTGGTATTGTAGCGGCAGCGGATCCCTTCGCCACGCTTGACGAGATGTTTGAAGCATTGGATCGTGCCCGTCGTGACATCAAGAAAGGAATATAGGCATGAGTGTATATAAAGGTTTAGTCACCGTACAAACTCTCGCAGGTAAACCAACTTATGTTGATATTACTGATAAGGTTAACGAGATTGTAGTTGCTTCTGGCATTAAGGAAGGAACTGTCACGGTTATTTCGTGCCACACCACCTGTGCTCTCTTCTCGGATGAATATGATCACGATCGCACAGGTTCGGGCGATCTGTTTTTGCACGCTGATCTCAATGACGGTCTGCAAAAAATTTTCCCTGAGCAAAAGGATTGGTCGACTTATCGTTATCCTGGAGAGAAACATTTCGAAGCAGTGGAGAGCTGGCCTGACGCTGCAGCTTATTTGCCAGGTGGCGATCGCACACTTTTGTGGAACGGCGATGCTCATCTGCGTGCAACTCTGCTGGGCGGTTCATGCGTTTTTGAAGTGGCCGATGGAAAGCTTCAAATGAACGGTTTGGCATCAATATTTTTTGTAGACTATGACCGTACGCGTGAACGTACGCGTAAGGCAAAAGTCATTGTTATGGGTGAGTAGCTTTTGTCAAGCCCTACAATGACTTTATGATTTGAGTAGAGCTTTTATTGTTACGCTATTCTCGGTGGTAAGAGCTCTATAGAACGATTCTGGTAGCCATCACGTTTCATTGTAGGTCTAGGCAATACTCATACAGTAAAACAGCACTTCAAATAACGTTGAAGGGAGGTAGTATGAAAAACATCATTTTGGCTTGTGGATCAGGAATTGCAACGTCAACAGCGGTTGCTGCAAAGATTAAAGACCTGCTCGACTCCAATGGGCTTGAAGGAACATTTAACATCACTACATGTTCCATTGCTGAGGCTGTTGATAAATCTAAGGACGCTGATCTTATTATCGCAACCACGGTTAAGCCAGCAGGTATTGAATGTCCATTTATTTCTGGCATTCCTTTCTTGACTGGCATGGGTCGCGCTGCTGCAGAACAGCAGGTTATTGATTTCATGAAGGCCTAAATTACATTCGTTTTGTTTGTTGCGGTGCAGCTAATTTGTTGCGCTCGCAATACATATACTTTTTTGGAAGAGAGACATATATGGACTTAGTCATTAGCTTCTTTTCGGGTTTGTCAAGTCTTGGCGTCTCGGTGGTAATGCCTATTGTGCTCACCATCATTGGCATGGCCTTTGGCGCAGGTTTTGGTAAATCTCTTAAAGCTGGTCTTACGGTCGGCATTGGTTTTATCGGTCTTAATCTTGTTATTAATCAGCTCATGGGTACCGACCTTGCTGGTGCAGTAACCGCTATGGTGCACCGCTTTGGTCTATCTCTTTCTGTTATGGATGTTGGTTGGCCTGCAGCTTCTGCTATTGCTATGGGCTCCATTGTTGGAACTATCATCATCCCGCTGTCGTTGCTTGTTAACGTTGTGATGTTGCTTACCAACACAACTCAAACGGCTGACGTTGACATTTGGAACTACTGGCACTTTGCCTTTACAGGTGCACTAGTTGCTATTGTGACAGGTAACGTCGCATTTGGTATTGCTGCAGCAGTAATTAACGAGGTCATCGTGCTTATTATTGGTGACGTAACCGCTCCTATGGTTGAGAAGTCCCTCGGTTTGCCAGGCGTTTCTATTCCTCATGGCTTTTCAGGCGCCTATGCACCCATTGCTTTTGCTATGGACTGGATTATCGATAAAATCCCTGGCTTGAACAAAGTTGACATTAACGTCGAAAGCCTCCAAAAGCGCTTTGGTGTCTTTGGTGATCCTGTGCTCCTTGGTTCCATCATTGGTCTGGTTATTGGTGTTTTAGCAGGTTATGGCTTCCTACCTGCAGTAGGCGCTGACGGTAAGGCTACACCTAGCTTCTTCGCGACCGCCGTTTCGATGGGTGCTGTTATGGTGTTGATTCCAAAGATGGCCGCCCTTTTGATGGAAGGTTTGCTTCCCATTTCAGATGCCGCTTCTGCTTTCATTCAAAAGCATTTCCAAAGCCGCGGTAAGATCTATATTGGTCTTGACTCTGCCGTTGGTACCGGCCACCCCGTTACATTGACGATGGCTCTGATTCTGGTACCGTTTGCCATTCTTCTTGCCTTTATTCTTCCTGGAAACAAGGTTATGCCTCTGGTTGACCTGGCTTGTATTCCTTATATGTTGGTTTTGGTTACGCCCATCGTTCGCCAAAACGGTTTCCGCGGTATTTTGACTGGTATTGTTGTATTGGCTGTTGGTCTCTACATTGCAACAGATCTTGCTCCGCTCATCACTACCGCTGCAGCCTCTGTTAATTTTGATATGAATGGTGCTGCTGCTATTTCATCTATCTGTGATGGTGCGAATCCTTTGACTTGGGTTATTGTTCGCCTTGGTGCGCTAGGTGGAGGTATTGGTCTTGCAATTCCTGCTGTTGGTGCTTTGGCATTGGCTTTCTGGAACCGCATGCGCATTCTTAAAGAAGCAAAGGTTTTGCATAACGAGAACGAGTAGGGATTGAGGTAGCGAGCGGGCGAAAAGAAACGGTAGGTGCATTCGTATATGAGTATATGCACGAGCCAGTTTATCCTGCATGTTGCATCAAGGATATAGATAAGTTATAGAGCTCCATGTTGAGGCGGGACTTTCGTAAGGCGGTCCCGTCTCTGGAGGTTTTCATGAAGCAGTACATATATGAACCAAAACGATTTTTTGTGTCAGTAACCTTTACGGGCATGTTTTGTATAGCCATTTGCATTGCATGTTTAGGCGCATTTTTCGGGCTTGTACCGTTGCCGCATGGAATTGCTGCGATTGTAGGAATTGTTGCTGCATATCAGGTATGGAATACGTTTATAGCTCGAGCAAATCCACAAATTGTAACTATTGACGATACTACTATTCGTTTTAGTGCCTATGGCCGTAGTGATGTCTTTGAGCTTTCAAAAGTCACGAGCTTTCTGGTACGAGAATTTTCAGGCAAACGATATGTTCGTATCAATGGTGGGGGCATGTTTAAAGGTAGATACTGGCTTCAAACGATGTATATCGAAAATGGCGACGAGCTTGAAGCATGGTTAGCTGATTTTGAATACAAGGTTGATCCCCATTCACTAAAATCACAGGCTCGACGACCGTATTGCATGCGTAGTTCGGACAAGTGATAAAACCAACATATGTGAAATCGATCGAGCAAAAAAACGATAACAACTAATAAACCGCTCAAAAGCAATCAAAAGGAGAGAATATGCTGATTAGTCTTCGTGACATCTGTGCGATTGCTGAACAAAACAGTATGGCAATCGCGGCATTTAATACACCAAGTCTCGAGGCCGTACGTGCGGCACTCGACGCTGCTGAACAGACAGGTTATCCTGTTATTTTGGCTCACGCAGAGGGTCATGAGCACGCAGCTCCTTTGAAGTATATAGGTCCTGCCATGGTTGCGTTGGCCGAACAGTCCAGCGCTATGGTGTGCGTGCATTTGGATCACTGTGAGCATCTTTCATATCTACGTCGCGCTCTTGATATGGGCTTTACGGGTGCTATGTTTGATGGCTCGTACATGCCATACGAAGTGAATGTCGAGAATTCTGCACGAGCCGCTGAAATCTGTGCTCCCTTTGGTGCAGGTCTTGAGTGTGAACTTGGAAGCATGGGCTCTCGTGAGGCGGGTTATCGTGACGAGGGCGGTACTGCTGAAGAGTCAGGTGCTGTATACACTGATCCTGATCAGGCGGAAGATTTTATCAGGTGTACGGGCTTAGATATTTTGGCATGTTCGTTTGGTACTGTACACGGCATTTACAAGGGAGAGCCTCATCTTAATTTAGATGTACTTCGTGATATTCGCTCACGCATTAAGTTACCGCTGGTTATGCATGGTGGTTCGGGCGTTTCGGATGAGGATTATCGCAAATCAATTGATGCAGGCATCCGTAAAATTAATTACTATACCTATGGTGTGAAGTTTGCGGGCGAAGCTGTGTGTAATCTCATTGCTGACCGTCGCCGCGACCGCAAGGATGCTCTTGTTTACTGGCATGACATGACGCCTGTTGCCTATGAACGCATGCTTGAGGACTTTACGCAAGTTATTAAAGTCTTTGCCAATGGTGCTAATCCCGTAGCTTAGATACGATGACATAGACACATCCCATTATCGACAGTACACACTACAAGAAGGAGTTACACGTGAGCGATAACTACATCACTGAACCTACCGTCAACACCACCGAAACCACCACTGATAATACTTGCCTTTACAGGCCAGAGCTTGTGTTTTTTGATTTTGATGCCGATACTTACGTCGATTTTTTTGAAAAACTCTCTGACATTTTGTTAAAGAAGGGGTATGTAAAAGAGAGCTGGCTTCAGGCAATTACGGATCGCGAGCGCAATTTCCCAACGGGTCTCATGTTCGAAACTATTGGTGTGGCTATTCCTCACGTTGATCCGCAGCACATTGTTAGGCCTTATATCGCTATTATCAAACCAAAAAAGAGTGTGAGCTTCGAGCCTATGGCGGGTATGGTTGATCATACTATCGATACTAACCTTGTGGTGAACCTTGGTCTGCTGAAACACGCCGAAGATCAAGTTGAGGTGTTGCAGGCTATGATGGGTATGTTTATGAATGAGGACGCTGTCAATGATGTACAGTCGCAAACTACACCCGAGGGTATGGTTGAATGTTTTAAGCGTTACGCTAACGTTAAGTAGGCAGTAGACGGTAGCTAACGAGCATTGTATATAATATAAATGGAAAAGGCGACTTTTGCTTAAAGCGAAGGTCGCCTTTTATAAATGAAATGAATCTCATCCTCTAAAACGATTTGTTGTTCTATTTCTAACCGGTATTACTATTTAAAGACCTTTATGCATTTAACTTGTATTTTAAGGTATCCATATTCATCTACTCACTGCAAAATATGATTGCATATGAGGTATACATACCAGTTTTATACGTACTTCTCATGAAAAATAACCCTTGTGAGCTGCTGTTATCCGTTAGCCAGCGTTTTCTGTCCGTTCACCTAACACAACTTTGTATCTAATGACTTTATACACATTCTTTTATACACTATGAGTAGCTGGTTATAACCAGTTATACAAAATGTATGATGTGCCGCAAAAAGAACGTCCCACACGTTGAGCGATAGGAAAACACATGGTAGGTTGCATTATTACAGGACACGGTGATTTTGCACAAGGACTTATGTCTGCACTCGAAATGATTGCAGGTCCTCAAAATGCAACTCAAGCCGTTATTTTTCACGAAGATGAAGCTGCTACGTTTGGAGTGCGCCTTACACACGCAATTGATGAAGCAATTGCACAGTTTGGTTCAGTTTTGGTTTGTTGCGATTTAATGGGTGGCACCCCATTTAATCAGGCAATGTTGGCTGCAGCGGATAAGCCAGTTGAAATTGTAACTGGTTGTAATTTAGGCATGTTACTCGAGCTCACCTCTTCCCAAAGCAGCGCCTCTTCAGCTCAAGAACTTGCCCAGATCGCGCAAGATGCAGGCAAGGAAAGCGTTGCACACATCAGCCCATCTCAAATCAGCGCTCATACAGACAACCAAGATTCTTTAGATCTATCTGATGAAGGAGATGGTATTTAATGAGCGAGATGTTTCTCAACGCTTTAGGTGCTTCTTCGTTGGTTATTGCTGTTCTTCTTACTTTAATTGCACTTGTTTTGTTTGTGTATATGACCGTTTTAAGACAACGCAAGCAGCACGAATTCAAAGAGCTTCATAAGGAGCTCGCGGTTGGCCAAAGAGTTTCTGTTATGGGTGTTATCTTTGGCGAAATAGTGGCTCTGCGTACAGATACTTGTGATATCAAGGTAAAGTCGGGTGCTGTATTAGAAGTTTCGCGTTATGCAATTCAATATATCGATTCACAAACTTTTGACAAATAGTCGTTCGTTTTGTAGGTAATAGTCAAAGTGTGTTCCCGCACAAAGCTACACGCGTGAATATTTACGTGTACGCCTATGAGCTTGGTAACAATGAGATTTTGTTGTGTGAGCAGTCGTAGGCGTTTGTGCATACGGGTTGCGTTTACTGAGGAAATGATGCATAAGCATTCATAGGCATACAACCGAAAGGGTGAGCGGTATGGGTGAACCAAATATTGTACTTGCACGTATTGACAATCGTCTTATTCACGGGCAAGTGGCAACTCAATGGACAGGTAGCGTAGGCGCTAATCTTATTCTGGTTGCAAACGACGAAGTTGCAAGCAATACCATGAGACAACATCTTATGGATATGGCTGCTCCGCAAGGTGTTGCAACGAGATATTTTTCGCTTCAAAAAACAATTGACGTTATTCACAAAGCTGCTGCTCGTCAGCATATTTTCCTCGTGCTGGAAACACCTGAAGATGCTTTAAAGCTGGTAGAAGGTGGCGTTCCCATTAAAGTTTTAAATATCGGTAATATGCATATGTCTGAAGGCAAGCGTCAAGTTGCAACTTCGGTTGCGGTAGATGATGCCGATGTAGCAGCATTCAAAAAACTTGTTGACTTAGGCGTTAAGCTAAGCATTCAACGCGTTCCTACCACAGCTGTTGAGGATTCATCAAAGCTGTTTAATTAATTGGATTTTACGTGCATATATGTGGGGTATATGCACGATAAAAAGGGATATGTATGTTTTTATACATTGAAAGGAGGAGCAAAGATGGAATATTCAATTATTCAGGTTATATTGGTCTTTTTGGTAACGTTTGTTGCCGCAATCGACCAATTTAGTTTCCTTGAGTCACTGTATCAACCGCTGGTTACCGGTCTTGTTATCGGCCTTATCTTGGGCGATGTTCAAACTGGTCTGATTGTCGGTGGTACGTATCAGTTAATGACAATCGGAAACATGCCAATCGGAGGTGCACAACCACCTAATGCTGTAGTAGGTGGTATTATGGCGGCAGTTATTGCCATTTCTTTGCATCTCGATCCAAATATCGCAGTTGCAACTGCAATTCCATTCTCTCTGCTCGGTCAATACGGCGTTACGTTGATCTTTACGCTTATGTCCCCACTCATGAGTAAGGCAGATCAATATGCTCACGATGCCAATCCACAAGGTATTGTTAATCTTAACTACCTTTCAATGGGTCTTTTAGGCCTGGTATTTGGTATTGTTGTTACCCTGTTCTTTGTTGGTGGTGCAACGGTTGGTCAGTCTGTTGTAGATTCAATTCCACAATGGTTAAGCAATGGTTTAAGTGCCGCTGGCGGTATGATGCGCTTTGTTGGTTTTGCAATCCTTCTTAAGTTCATGATGACCAAAGATATGTGGGGATTCTACTTCCTTGGCTTTGGTCTTGCACTTATCGTTACCAACATTGCTGTTCTTGCAACACCTGCTCTGCTTATTCTTGCCCTTATTGGTTTTGGTATTGCATATTGGGATTATCAACAAAATACCGAGCTTAAAGGTAGTGTTGTTGTAAATGCGGGAGGTGAAGAAGATGGCATCTAATGAGCAAACAAGCTATAAAAATTTGAACGAGGGCGCACAGCTTGATCAAGCTACCCTTAACAAAATGGCATGGCGTTCATGCTTCTTGCAAGCATCGTTTAACTACGAGCGTATGCAGGCTGCAGGTTGGCTTTACTCTATCTTGCCCGGTTTGGAAAAGATCCACACCGATAAAGATGACCTTGCTACTTCTATGACCCACAACATGGAGTTCTTCAACATTCATCCATTTTTGGTAACGTTTGCAATGGGTGTAATCCTTTCCATGGAGCAAAAGAAGGTTGATATTCCTACCATCCGTGCGGTCCGCGTATCGCTTATGGGACCTCTTGGTGGTATTGGTGATGCCTTGTTCTGGATGACGCTTGTTCCTATTACCGCAGGTATTTGCTCTAATATGGCAATTAGCGGCAGTATCTTTGGCCCTATTTTATTCCTGCTCATCTTTAACATTGTTCAATTTGCGCTTCGTTTTGGCCTTATGAACTGGTCGTATAAGATGGGAACTCAGGCCATTGATTCTCTGATGGCTAACATGAAGGCATTTACCCGTGCAGCTTCTATTTTGGGTGTATTTGTTGTTGGTTGCTTAACGGTTGCTATGGGCGGAACGCAAATTAAGCTTTCGGTACCTAATGGTTCAACTCAGTCATACGTTGCGCATGTTGCCGTTGTTAAAACCGACGAAGTTAAAAGCTTTGACGTCATTAAAAAGACCGACGAAGGCGTTACGCTTTCGGGTACTAAAGATGCAGCTGGCAAGCCTCTTAAAACAGTTGACGACAAAGGCCAAACCGTTGTTGCTGGTGCTAAAGATCTTGGAAATGGCATGAGCGAAGTTACCTACATGGAAATGGTTCAAAAACCGGTCAATGTTGATATCGCTAAGGTACTTGATAGCATTTGTCCTAAGCTTGTTCCATTAGCTATTGTTATGCTTTTGTATTATTTATTTGCACGTCGTCGCTTTACTCCTATGAAGGGTATCATTCTCGTTTTGATTATTGGTATCCTAGGTGCAGGACCATTTGGTATGTGGCCAAGTATTTGGGGTTAATTTCGTGCTAAGCATTTCAAAGGCGTGCGGTGCCTTGCACACTGCACGCCTTTTTTATAGGGGGCATATATGACCGCTACAAGCAAAAAGCAGCCTTTGTATCAACAACTGGTTGATACTTTGCGCGAACAAATTGATAACGATATGACACCTGGCGCTCTGTTGCCCTCCGAACGCGAACTTGCTTCTAAATATGGCTTATCGCGTACAACGGTAAGGCTCGCGTTAGACGAACTTGAAGGATATGGCATTGTGGTACGTCGACATGGAAAGGGAACATTTGTTTCTGAGTTTTCGAGTCATGCAGCCAATCTGATTTCGGCATACAGTTTTACCGAACAAATGAAAGAGCTTGGTCGTGTTCCTTCTACCAAAATTTTGAGTTTTGACGTCATAAAAGCAACGCGCAATGTTGCCGAAAACATTCATATTCCCCTAAACAGTGATGTATATGTTATTAATCGTTTGCGCCTTGCAGACGGAGTTCCCATGATGGTAGGTGCAACGTATTTACCCGTTTCGCTTTTTCCAAATATTAACTTAAACTTGTTGACCGATAAACCCTTGTACGATGTGCTTGAAGAGCATTTTAATCAGCATATTGTTGTTGCAAATGAAGAGTGTTTTGCAAGCACAAGTCGCATGGATGAAGCGGCGTTTTTGAACATTGGCGAAGGTGTTCCCGTATTAAGAATTTGGCGTACCACCTATAATGACAAGCATCAAATTATTGAGTATACCAGAAGCGTTGCACGTGGTGACAGCTTTAAATACGTGGTATCTCACGTGCGAAATAAATAAGTAAGTAAAACCATATGAGCGTATGCTCAAGAAAGAAGGCGGATGGCATGTTTAAAAAATCATCTGAGGAATTAACACAACTAGGTGCGCATATTACAACTCATGAGATTTTTCAGCAAAGTGATTTATGGAAACAAACCTATGACGTGTATACGCAGCACAAACAGGAGATAGCCGCATTTTTGAACGGCGTCGTTGCTGGCAAAGGAAACCACGAGGCCGTTCGAGTTATTTTTGCAGGTGCTGGTACCTCGGCCTATGTTGGAGATACGCTTGTACCGTATTTGCGCCGCTCGGCACAGACGTCTCCGTATGAGTTTTGCGCACGCGCGACCACCGATATTGTGTCTGCTCCTTATGATTTTATTCGCCCCGATGAACCTACGCTGTTTGTTTCGTTTGCTCGTTCGGGCAATAGTCCCGAGAGCTTGGCAGCTATCGAGCGTGTAGAACAGATTGCAACCAATGTTCATTTTCTTAATATAACCTGTGCTCCCGAGGGCAAACTTGCAGTGCAAAGTGCAAACAATACACGTGCATATACCGTGTTGCTTCCGTTTGCAAATGATCAAGGCTTTGCAATGACAGGGAGCTTTACCTGCATGTTATTGCTTGCTGCACTTATTTTTGATCCAGTAGAAGATGCTCGCAAACAAGAGCTTGTTGAGCAAATTGCTCAACTTGGTAAAAATATTACCGATCGCGAGGAAGAAATCTGTAAATTCTTACAAGACGACTTTACGCGTATCACCTATTTGGGTTCAGGAGCCTTAGGAGCTCTTACACGCGAAGCGCAACTTAAAATTCTTGAGCTTACTGCTGGAAAAATTGCAACTTCGTTTGATACCTCAATGGGTTATCGTCATGGACCAAAGTCTTTTGTTGATGCACACACGCTGGTATTTGATTTTGTTTCAAACGATTCTTATACGCGTCAATATGACCTTGATATTCTTAACGAAATTGCAGGCGACGATATTGCACTTCACACGGTTGCCATTCAGCAGCTTCAAACCAGCAATTTTGAGGGCGAATCGTTTAACCTCAGCGCGCAGGAAGCACTGCCCGAACTTTATCTTGCTTTGCCGTATATTTTGGTTGCTCAGACAATTGCGCTTAATACATCTGTTAAAGTTAACAATACCCCCGATACACCTTCTCCTTCTGGTACGGTTAATCGTGTGGTCAAAGGTGTAACTATTCACCCTCTGTCATAGCTCGCGCGTGAATATAAATCAACGTTCAGCTAAAGTTTGTATACGTGGTGAGATGTGTGTAAGCATATGCATATGGAGTTTTGAATCAAATAGAAGAGGTAAACAGTAATGTATGCGGTACAAGTTGGAAAAATTGTTCTTCCCGGACGCGTTGAAACTCACGGGTATCTTCTGATCGACAAGGGTGAATTTATAGGCTTTACCCATGAGAAGCCTTCAGAAGATATAAACGTTGTGGACAGATCAACGTATTGGGTAGCACCTGGATATGTTGATACACACATTCATGGTTTTGTAGGGCACGACGTTATGGACGCTAACGCCAAAGGTTTAGACGAAGCGTCTCGTGCCTTGGTAAAATTTGGTACTACTACTTGGGTACCAACTACGCTTACACAAACGGTTGAACAAATTGGTCGTGCGTGTGAAAGTGTATATGAAGCACGCTCAAATCGTTCAGATGATTTTGTGGGTGCGCGCATTGAAGGAATCTTTTTGGAAGGGCCGTTCTTTACCGAAAAACATAAAGGTGCGCAAAATCCTGCGCATATGATTGACCCCAACATCGAAATTCTTGAAGGTTGGCAAAAGCGCGCACATGGTTTGATTTGCAGAACTGGTCTTGCGCCCGAGCGAAGTGGTGCTGCGCGTTATTGCGCACAGGCACGTGATTTAGGTGTTGTTTGCGCACTTGGGCATTCAGACGCAACAAGTGCAGAAGGTTTTGCGTGTATAGAAGCTGGCGCTACAACATTCATACATGTGTATAACGGTATGAGTGGCCTTCATCATAGAAATCCAGGCTTAGTTGCGTGCGCCATGGCGTCGAGCAACACCTATGGTGAGCTTATCTGCGATGGCATGCATATTGTACCCGATGCATTAACTGCATTTATTAAAGCAAAAGGTTGGGAGCATACACCCCTTGTAACCGATTGTTTGCGTTGTGGTGGTATGCCCGAAGGCAACTATATGTTAGGAGATTTTCCTATTCGTATGCAGGATAATCTTGCTCGTCTTGTTATGCCAGACGGCTCTTTAGGAAGCATTGCAGGTTCGGTTCTCACTCTTAACCAAGCGGTTAAAAATGTTGTTGATTGGAATATTGTAACCGCTGAGCAGGCAATACGTATGGCAACAGAAGTTGCAGCTCAGGCGTCGGGCATCGATGATGTGTGCGGACAAATATTACCGGGTCGTCATGCAGACTTTAATATCCTTGACAATAACCTTAATGTTGTGGAAACATATTTGTCAGGTGCTTGCGTGCAATCGGCGCCACAGTTGTAATATGCAAAGTTTTGGATGAGTATATGATTAAATTAATTCTTTCAGATATCGATGGTACGCTTTTGCCTTTTGGCGCCCATGTTGTGAGCGAGCGCACCAGACGCGCTATCGCGTTGGCAAACGAAGCAGGAATTGTATGCGGTCCGTGTACGGGTCGTGTATATGGACAACTACCTCCCTTGTTTGCCAATGAAAGTGCCTGTACCGCAAGTGCGGTTGCAACTAACGGGTCGCAGGTCTTTTTGTGTGGCAAAAAAATCGAAGAAATTATTATTCCCTATGAGCTCCTTTGTGCGCTTAAAAGCGAAGTTGAGCGTATTCCGCGTTGCGGTATGTTGGTGTTTAAGGACACAACTCCTTATTTAGTTGCAGGAAAACGCGAGGATTTAGGTCTTCATTTTCCTTCATATGCAGATATATGTATTCCAACACTGCAGATGCCAACACACCCCGTGGTAAAAACAAATGTGTTCATGGCCGAGCCCGAGCAAGGTACGCGCGCTGTTATAGATCATCTTAATCGCTGCGTAGATGGTCTTGATTTTGACTATCCGCGCGTTGGCTTTTCTAATGTTATGCTGAGCGGTCATAATAAAGCTACAGGTATTGACACCATGGTCAAGGCGCTTGGTATTAGCTACGACGAAGTAGTTGTTTTTGGTGACGCAGGTAACGACCTTACCATGTTTTCAAAAGTACCTGCTTCTGTTGCCGTTGCAGGCGCAACTCCAGAAGCTGCAGCTGCTGCGCGTTATCACATCGGTGCGTGCGAAGACGATAGTGTTGCATGTGCAATTGAGATGCTTGCACAAAATATTTGGCCCTTTTCTTCCTAAGCTGTGCTATGATGCATACATATGCAATGACGGAGAGGGTATGCCTTTGCCATTGGTCGGTGTAGTTAAGAGATAAAATCCTTGGCTGAAAGATTTTACGTCATCGAGGTATACGTTCACTCTATCAGCAGCTATCTGAAAGCTTTTGAGTTTTGTATAACGCAAATGTATAAAGCAAGTAGGTGCGCCGTTTTCTCACGAGACGAGATTTTAAGTGGGCAAAACAAAAGCTATACGTTTTGTCAAACAAGGTGGTACCGCGGAATATTATCCGTCCTTGTGTGTGATACACGAGGACGGTTTTTTTATATAGAAGTTCGTTTTATACACAAAGTTGTATGGATTTCTAACTATGTGTACAGTTTGAAAGGGGAGCTTATATGTCAATGGCAGAAAGCCTTGAAGCTATTCAACACGAAGTAGAACAAGGCCTTGCACAAGCGTCTTCTCCAGAAGAGATCGAAGCTATTCGCGTACAAGTTTTGGGTAAAAAAGGCTCGCTTACGGCAGTTATGCACATGATGGGTAGTGTAAGTAAAGAAGAACGTCCTCATATGGGAAAGCTTGCAAACGATGTGCGCGAACAGGTAACAAGCCTTATTGCCAAACGTAAAAGTGAGCTTATGGACGCGTGTATGCTCAAACAGTTTGAATCCCAAAAAGTAGACATAACGCTTCCAGGACGCGCCTATCCAAAAGGCACGCAACATTTGATCTCGTCGATTCGCGAAGAAATTGAGGATATTTTTACGGGTCTTGGATACACGGTAGAAGATGGCCCCTATGTTGAAACTACGTATTATAACTTTACTGCGCTTAATGCTCCTGAGGATCACCCTTCACGTAGTGCAAAAGATACCTTCTATTTGGTAGATAGAGCTCCCGAAGGAAAAGAGCATCATGTTTTGGGTGAGTCCGATGTTTTACTGAGAACTCAAACATCAGGAGTGCAGGTACACGTAATGGAACATACCAAGCCTCCTATTTATATGATTTGCCCAGGTACTGTATTTCGTCCCGATACCGCTGACGCCAATCATCTGCCACAATTTACACAGGTAGAAGGCCTTGTTGTTGATAAGGGAATTACGTTTGGCGACTTAAAAGGTACGCTTGATTATTTTTGCAAAGAGATTTTTGGAAAGGACAGAAAAACGCGCTATCGTCCACACTTTTTCCCATTTACCGAGCCAAGCTGCGAAGTTGATGTATCTTGTGGTGTTTGCAAAGGTAGTGGGTGTCGTTTTTGCAAATATACGGGTTGGTTAGAGATTTTGGGTTGCGGTCTGGTAGACCCCAACGTCTTTGGATATGTAGGAATTGATCCCGAGGTATATTCTGGTTTTGCCTTTGGTATTGGCGTTGAACGCGTTGCCGCATTGCGCTACGATTTGCCAGACTTACGCATGCTCATGGCAGGAGACATGCGCTTCTTGCGCCAATTTTAACATCATCTAATACAACTGCCGTTACGTTGAAAGGTTGATAATGCGTATCTCGTATGAATGGTTAAAAACTTTAGTAGATATACCCGATGATCCAAATGATTTAGTACGTGAATTTATTCGTACCGGAACCGAAGTTGAGGCGGTGGATACAACAGGCGCCGATATTACCCATGTAGTAACATCGCAAGTTCTTTCCAAAACGCCCCATCCCGATTCCGATCATATGTTTGTATGCAAAATGGACGTTGGCACATATCATACAGATGATAAAGGTAATCCCATACCGCTTCAGGTTGTTTGTGGCGCTCAAAATTTTAACGAAGGCGATAAAACCGTAACCGCGCTGGTAGGAGCTACGCTTCCTGGTGATATTCACATTAAAAAAGGTAAATTGCGCGGCGTTGAATCCTGCGGCATGAACTGCTCAGCGCGTGAGTTGGGTTTGAGTTCAGATCACACAGGCATTATGATTTTAGACCCCACAGCGCCTGTAGGAGTAGATTTTTGTACGTGGAAAAACTTGCGCGATACCGTTATCGACTGCGAGATTACGCCTAATCGTCCCGATTGTTTAAGTATGCTCGGCATTGCACACGAAGTAAGCGCTATGTATAACGAGCCGTGTCACATCTCACTTGAAGGTATTAAACACCAATCTGCGCACTCTACTCAAGACCTTGTTGATGTGCATATTGAAGACGATACATTATGTCCTCGTTATACGGCGCGCGTGTTGCATAACGTGGTAATTAAAGAGAGCCCCGAGTGGCTTCGCAAGCGTTTAATAGCTGCAGGTACCAGACCAATTAATAACGTGGTAGATATTACCAATTACGTTATGTATCTTACCGGTCAGCCATTGCACGCGTTTGATCTCGCTAAGCTGTCAGCTGACGAGAATGGCAAACGCCATATCGTGGTACGTGCAGCACACGCAGGTGAAACCTTGGTTACGCTTGATGATCAAGAGCGTACGCTTACCGATGACATGATCGTTATTAGCGATAACGGGCAAACACCTCTTGCGCTTGCAGGTGTTATGGGCGGTAAAAATTCTGAAATTGATGAATCAACGCAAGATGTTTTGCTTGAAAGCGCGGCATTTTCTGCAGGTCATATCTCGCGTACCAGCAGAAACCTCGACCTTATGAGTGAGGCGTCTATTCGCTATGAGCGTCAGATTGATGTTAATGGCTGCGCGCGAGCCTCTGAAATTGCTGCTGCATTATTTGAAGCATATGCGTCGGCTGAAGTTTCTAAAGGTTTGCTTGATGTGTATCCACATGTTGTAGAGCCCGTATGCATAAAATTGCGCTCTAAGCGTGTGTGCGACCTTGCCGGAGAAACTATTGATCCAAGCTTTATGAAAGAGCGTCTTGAGCGTCTTGGTTGTACGGTAAAGCCCTGTAACTCGTCTGATACCCAAAACGCTGATACGTGCACACAACCTTCGGATAATGCATGCGAATATCTTGTGTATGCACCAACTAATCGTCCCGATTTAACGCGTGAAATTGATTTGGTAGAAGAAATTGTCCGTCTATGGGGCGAAGGTGATATTACACCAACGCTTCCTGCAGCACGCAATCATGCAGGTGGTTTAAGCGAGGAACAGCGATATCTACGTTGTATAGGCGCTACGTTGCGCGCAAGTGGGCTCAGCGAGACAACTACATATAATTTTGCCGATCCAGCCGATTTGGAGCGTTTAGGCATGTCTGAGGAAGGTAGAGGCGTTCCCATTCAAATTATGCGTCCTTTGGTTGCCGATCAAAGCGAAATGCGTCGCGATATTATCCCTGGACTCTTACGCAGTGTTGCCTACAATCTCGATCATGGCGTTAAAAATGTACATTTGTACGAAATTGGCCGTGTGTTCTTTGGTCATGAGCACAAAAGTCAGCCTACCGAGGCTGTCTATGTAGCAGGTGTTATGTGTGGTTCATGGGCCGATGATGCGTGGTGTGCCAGTTATCCTGCATTTGATTTCTTTGATGTTAAAGGTGTTGTTGAACAGCTTTGCGCGCGCTTGCGTCTTACCAAAGTTCGTTATAAAGTTGCCGATCCACAAGCATTTGGATGGCTTCAGCCTGGTTGTGCAGCCGAGCTCATATGCTCAGGCGAGCACATTGGCTGGCTTGGCGTGTTGCATCCAAAGAGCTGTAAAAATTTTGGTGTTTCTGAACCCGTTATGGCATTTGAATTATCGTGCGCGGCTCTTCTTCGCCATGCACAGCACGAACTGCCTTACCAAGATGTTCCTACGCTTCCGGGTGTATCTATTGACCTTGCCCTTGTGGTAGACGAAGATTTGGATGCTGAAAGCATTATGCAACGTTTGAGCTCTGCTGGTGGAAAGCTTTTAACCGATGTTCGTCTTTTTGACGTTTATCGTGATGAAGTGCGTGTTGGCGCCCATAAAAAGTCAATGACCTTCTCGCTGACGTATCGCTGTGATGATCATACGCTTACCTCAGAAGAAGTTAACAAAGCTCATACAAAATTGATTGCCAAGATAACAAGAAGTTGTAAAGCAGAAATAAGAAGCTAAACTGTATACGGTATACTATTTCTCGTGTGCGACAAATTAGGGCGCACACGAGATTTATGTGATCTAAAACTCTAAGAAGGTCTTTATGCCAAGCTGGAACGTTCATATAGCGCATGCCTTGCGCGTGTTGAACAAATATCCTAAACGGGATCTGGGTATTCATAACGAACAAGCATTTGTCTTTGGTTGCTTGTTGCCCGATTTGTATGTTGGCTACATGGTTAAACCGCTTACTAAAAAGATTGCGTATATGAAAACGCATTTTGCCGATCCAAGTCAGGTACCGCTTCCCGATTATGATCGTTTTGAAACAGAATATGTGCCTCATGACAAGGCTTTATACACCCATGAACACCCACAAGACGTGCTTTTAGGCGCATGGTGCCACCTCATGGCAGATCATACCTATAATGCTGCAACGCGCGTATTTTTAGCCGAACATCATATTCCGCGAGGCGAGCGCGCACGTATTGGCAAACAAGGTGACCTTGACTTATTTGGTAAAACAATGGATATTGATATTCATATAGAGCTTACACAGGCGCTTATACAGCAATGCCGTGCATTTAAGCAGTATCAAATAGATATGGTTGATGCCAAACACGCTTGTGAAGTGGTCGATGATATTGTTGCTTCAAATAAAAGCGAGCATATCTATGGACATCCGCACTATGCAATGTTGAATCAGGAATTTTTTGATACAACATTTGAGCGGGCACATCATTTGATGGAACAAAAATTACTGGAGTATGCCCACAAGCGCTATTCGTAAAGAAAGGTCTTTTCATGCCAAAGTTTGAAAAATCTACAGGTGATTTATTTTATGCGCAGGTTTCAGACTATGTGCGTGAAAAGATTTATTCCAAAGAATGGGGTGTAGACGAGCCCATCCCTTCTGAACACGAATTGATGGCCATGCTCGATCTATCGCGTGGAACCGTACAAAAAGGTATTAGACAGCTGGTAGACGAGGGTTTATTGGTTCAGCAACGCGGACGCGGCACTTTTGTTGTACAGCCAGTGATGGCAAGCCCTACCTCTAATAAGTTGTTGTCGTTTGGCGAATCTATGACCGATTTAGGTGTTGATTACAAAACCTGTGTTGTTACGCGCGAAGTGCGTCCAGCCGATGTTGTATGTGCCGAGAATTTACAAATTGACGTAGGAGATCCCTATTTGTTTTTATGCCGTGTTCGTTATGTACGTGCTCGCCCTGTTATGTTTTTAGAAAGTCACGTCAATATTAGCGTGTGTCCAGGTCTTGAAAACGAGGATTTTACCGAGCATACCTTATTTTATCAGGTAGAAAAAACCAGTGGCCGAAAAATCGGCCGTTCTGAGCTTGTGTACAATGCGCGCGTTGTAGGGAAAAAACGCGGTGCCTATTTGGACTCTGATGAGCATGCGCCTGCGCTTGAAATAGACCAGCTTGTACGCCTTGATAATGGCGTCCCTTTTGAGTGGGGAAGTGTGTGGCTACCTGCTAATAGGTGCGTTATTTCAAATGCAACACAGCGTACCAACAGGTAACATAACAAAGCTTTGTATGGTCTGCGTTCGGTTGACAATCTCGATACTTTTATAATCGCGGAAGAGTTTATACTACATAACCATTAGGTGTCTACAAAAATAACCCCCTCTACATCAGCAGATTGATATGTACCCAGAATACTGGACACATATTTATGAACTAGGCTGAACACATGGATGCCATCCTGTATTGTACAGGAGGCATCCATTTTGTTTTTGCCT
>QWCU01004651.1_pt1 | contig 67575 bp, 56 predicted proteins | sample 1972601 | NCBI WGS metagenome assembly QWCU01 (sample SAMN09866700, study PRJNA288562) | Human vaginal metagenome isolate pre2_vaginal, whole genome shotgun...
TATTTTGGTAGTTCAGGCTGTGGAGCATGTCAGGAATTCAATAAAGTTCTAAAAGAATATCAAGATGAAACGCATACTAAAATTTATTATTGGGATGCCACAGACACGAAAATTGTGAGAAAGGCAGCTGAAATAAAGATTTACAAAGCAAATTGGCGCATTTGGTTTATTAATCATCTATCCCAGCCCCATATAAAAGTAACTCTCATTTAAATTTCATCATATTTCTTTTTTAATTTATCCATATTTTCAAGGTCAATCCACTCCTCGCTAAAACCACAGGCAGTGCAAATATACCTATCAACAGGTACTGCCGACATAATTGTATGGCCAGTCATAATATTATTTCCAGTCCCATAAGCCCCAGCAGATCCAGGCACAAATATAATTTCACTTCCCCCACACTTTGGGCATTTTTTCGTATTTTTCATAGATCCTCCTTATTAATCTAATAATGTTCTTTTTATTGTTTTGAAAAATTGCATAAAAATAGGCAGGAACACATACCTATCCATCATATATATTTCTGCCGATTAAAAAATTCTACGTGAAAAGAGACAGCACTACACTGTCTGTCTTTCTCAATTACTTAGCTTAGAAAATAACACTGGGTAGCTTTTTTATTGCGATTGATAAAAACGCAAAACAAAACCGCACATGCAAGTGGATTAGTTCACACATGTGCGGTTTATGTTTAGCTATTACTGATTAATCAAATCAGGCGTTTACGCGATCGATGCCAGACTGTACGTCAGCAATCACGGAATCCCAAGACTTGATGAAGGCGGCAACACCGTCGGCCTCAAGCTTGTCGGTAACGTCCTTAATGTTAATGCCAAGTTCAGCAAGCTTGTTCATAACAGCGTGGCTCTCTTCGTAAGTGCCCTTAATGGAAGCAGCACCGTTGCCGTGATCAGCAAGAGCGTTCAAAGTCTTTTCTGGCATGGTGTTAACAACATGCTCAGCAACCAACTCGTCAACGTACTTGCAATCGGAGTAAGCTGCGTTCTTGGTGCCAGTGGAAGCCCAAAGTGGACGCTGCTTCTTTGCGCCCTTGGCTTCAAGATCAGCCCAACGTGGGTCAGCAGCGAACTTCTTCTCGAAGAGTTCGTAAGCCAAGCGAGCGTTAGCAACAGCAGCCTTGCCTTCAAGAGCCTTAGCTTCAGCAGAACCGTTAGCTTCGAGGAGCTTGTCAACAGCGCTATCAACGCGGGAGACGAAGAAGGAAGCTACGGAACCAATGTGCTTCAAGTCGTGGCCGTTAGCAGCAGCTTGAGCAATACCTTCGATGAAGGCGTCGATAACCTGCTCGTAGCGCTCGAGGGAGAAGATCAAGGTTACGTTCACGGAGATACCCTTAGCAAGGGTAGCGGTGATAGCTGGAAGACCTTCCAAAGTTGCAGGAATCTTGATCATAACGTTTGGACGATCAACCTTTGCCCAAAGCTCTTCAGCCTGCTTTTCGGTGTTAGCAGTATCGTGAGCCAAGCGTGGGTCAACTTCGATGGAGACGCGGCCGTCAACAAAGTCGGTCTTTTCTGCAATCTCACGGAAGATATCAGTTGCGTTACGAACATCGGTGGTGGTCAACTCGCGAATAGCGGTCTCAACGTCAACCTTGCCGAGTTCCTTAAGCTGTGCGTCGTATGGGCCAACCTGGCTCAAAGCCTTCTGGAAGATAGATGGGTTGGTAGTAACACCAACAACATTCTTGTTAGCAATCAAATCTTGCAAAGAGCCAGACTCAATGCGGGTACGGGACAAATCGTCCAACCAAATAGAAACGCCGGAATCGCTAGTGCGCTGCGTTGCTTCAGTCATGTTATCTCCTTAACACTGTGCTCCACCAATTGGAACACGTTGGTAGTGTTGGCGTTTTACAGGAAACAGCGGTTGATGTTAAACAATTTGTAGCTTAACATCAACACGCCTTTGCTGTTTCCAGTGAAGTTGCTAAATTAGCACTTCGAGTTTTTGTGATGAATCAATTTTATTTTGACACATCAAGTTTTTTTATTTTGATTACTTGCTATCTTAAGCGCGTGCTTCTTCGATAGAAGCCTTAGCAGCTTCTACTACATGCTCAGCAGTAATGCCCAAGTCGATCATGTTCTGACCGCCGTCACCCTGCAAGCCGTACTGTTCGATAGAAACAGCCTTGCCGCAATCGCCAAGATACTTGTACCAAGGCAATGCCAAGCCAGCTTCGATGGAAACGCGAGCCTTGACGGACTTTGGAAGGATTGCTTCCTTGTACTCTTCGTCTTGCTCTTCGAACCACTCGAGAGATGGCATAGAAAGAACGCGAGCCTTAATGCCTTCAGCTGCCAAAGTCTTGGCGCCAGCAACAGCCCACTGAACTTCAGAGCCAGTAGCCATGATGATTACGTCTGGAGTGCCTTCGCAGTCAACCAACACATAACCGCCGTGCTTTACGCCTTCGCGAGCCTTCTCAGCAGTTTCTGCAAGAGTTGGAACGCCCTGACGGGTCAAAATCATAGCGGTTGGGTAGTTGTTCTTCTTCTCGAAGAAGTAGCGGTAAGCTTCAGCAGTCTCATACTCATCTGCAGGGCGTACAACCTCAAGCTGAGGAATAGCGCGGAAAGCAGCCAAGTGCTCGATTGGCTGGTGAGTTGGACCATCTTCGCCCAAAGCTACGGAGTCGTGAGTCCAAACGTAAAGGTTTGGAATCTCCATCAAAGCAGCCAAGCGAACTGCTGGGCGCTCGTAGTCAGAGAACTGGAAGAATGTGCCGTTGAATGGGCGAGTGTCAGAACCAAGCAAAATGCCGTTGGTAATAGCACCCATTGCGAACTCGCGCACACCAAAGTGAAGCTGGCGACCGTATTCGGAAACGTTTGGCCAAGTGCGGGTTGCGTCTTCGGATGGACCGAAGGAGTCAGCGCCCTTAATGTTGGTGTTATTGGAGCCGCCCAAATCAGCGGAGCCGCCCCAAAGTTCTGGCATAACAGCAGCAATTGCGTTAAGAACTGCGCCAGAAGCCTTACGGGTAGCCACCTTGGAACCGACTTCGAAACCAGCAACCAAGTCGTCGATAGTCTTGTCGAAGCCTTCAGGAAGCTTGCCAGCCTTAAGGCGCTCGTATAGAGCAGCCTTATCTGGGTTTTGAGCAGCCCACTTTGCAAGAGCTTCATCCCAAGCCTTGTGAGCAGCCAAACCGCGTTCAGCAACCTTACGAGCATGAGCCAAAGCTTCTTCGTCGATTGGGAACGAAACTTCTGGGTCGAAACCGCAAAGTTCCTTCAAACCCTTAACAGCTTCTTCACCAAGCTTAGAGCCGTGAGAAGCTTCATTGTTGGTCTTGCCTGGGGTTGGCCAAGCAATCAAAGTATTAACCTTAATGAAGTGAGGCTTATCGGTAACTTCCTGAGCCTTTTCAATAGCTGCAGCCAAAGCCTGAACGTCTTCCTTGTAGGAGCCGTCTGGCTGAATGAAGCTAACTTCGTCGGTGTACCAACCGTATGCACGGTAACGAGCAAGAATATCCTCGGAGAAGGTGAGCTTAGTGTCGCCTTCGATCTGAATGTGGTTTGCATCGAAGATTACAGTCAAATTACCAAGCTTTTGGTTTCCAGCCAAGGAAGCAGCCTCGGAAGAAACACCTTCCTCAACGTCGCCTTCGCCGCAGATAACCCAAACCTTGTGATCGAATGGGGAAGTGCCAGCTGGAGCTTCTGGATCAAGAAGACCACGCTCAAAACGCTGACCATAAGCGAAACCAACAGCAGAAGCAAGACCCTGTCCAAGAGGACCAGTGGTCATTTCAATGCCTGGAGTTAAGCCATATTCTGGGTGACCTGGAGTACGCGTGTCTGCGCCGCCACGGAAATACTTGAGATCATCAAGAGTCAAGCCGTATCCAGAGAAGAACAGCTGCACATATTGCGTAAGCGAAGCGTGGCCGCCAGAAAGAATAAAACGATCGCGACCGGCCCACTTTGGGTCAGCTGGATCGTGCTTAATGAAGTGCTGGTACAAGGTGTACGCAATCGGTGCCAATGAAACAGGGGAGCCAGGATGTCCGTGTCCTGCTCGCTCAACAGCATCAGCCGAGAGAACCTTCGCCATCTTTACGGCGCGCTCGTCTATTTATAGTTAGTTGTTAAGATAACAAAAAATAGTTAATCACATATTATTCTGGAATATATAATAGTTGACAGTAAAAGTTACATTACCTAAATAAAAGGAGGATCAATGCAGTCACGTCGCATGATGATACTCCGTGCGGTTGTTGAAGATTATATTCGTTCACACGAGCCAGTTGGGTCAGCGTCTTTGGCTAAAAATCATAAATTAGGTGTTAGCTCTGCAACAATTCGCAACGATATGTCAATACTAGAAGAAGAAGGTTATTTAATTCAGCCACATACATCTGCTGGTCGAATTCCTACGGAAAAAGGATACAGATATTTCGTTGATGGAATGGCAGCGCTAATACCACTTTCTAATGCACAAAGAAGAGGAATACGCAGTTTCTTAAGTGGATCTGTAAGTTTGCAAGACACACTTCAACGTTCAGCTCGTCTTCTTGCAAGTATCACTGGGCAGGTTGCTCTTGTTGCGTCACCTGCATTATCTAGATCAAAAGTAAAAAGAATTGAGATTGTTCAAGTATCGTCATCAACTCTTCTTGTTGTAGTAATTACAGACGCTGGAGGAGTAGCGCAACATATGATTCAGGCTTCCAATGTGGATTCAGATGATTTGTTGCATTTAACAAATATGATTAATGAAGATTGCATTGGATTGTCGCTTTTGAATGCATCTAAAAAAGTGTGTGCATTGTCGGAACGTAAAGATTTAGTTTCCTCGTTACAAATAATTAAACAATTGTCTAATGCTATTGAAGATATGTACGATGGCGATCGAGCACACGAATTATACATGGCTGGAACCTCCCAGCTTGCGCATAGACAGAATATTGGTGATTTTGCTGCTCTTTTTGATGCTTTAGAAGAGCAAGCTGTTATTATGCGTTTGATGACTTCGCTAAGTGAGGAGGCAAGTGATTGTGCAAGTGGAGTCAGTGTTGCAATAGGTTCAGAAACTCACACGCCTGGTCTTTTGAACGCTTCTGTTGTGACGAGTGCTTACGGATATAATTCCGATCCTGATTCCGCATTCATTGGTTCAATCGGACCTACTCATATGGATTATGCTGCAACAATGACTGCGGTTAAAGCAGTGGCTAAGTATCTTAATGCGTTTATATCCGAAAATTCATAAAAATATAACTGGCTGTGCCTTATGCAAGAATTATTTTATTAAGGTAAAAGGGGAGTTAAGTGACTGACTACTACAAAATTTTAGGTGTTGATTCTAACGCTAGCGATGATGAGATTCGTAAAGCATATAGAAAATTAAGTCGAAAGTACCATCCAGATATCGCAGGTCCTGAGTTTGAAGACAAATTCAAGGAAGTTAATGCTGCATACGACGTTTTGTCTAATCCAGAAAAACGCAAAATGGTAGATATGGGTGTTGACCCAAACAATCTATCGGCATCGGGTGCTGGTGCTGGCGCTGGCGGATATGCCAATATGAATATGGATATGGGAGATATTTTAAATCAATTCTTCTCTGGATCATTTGGAACAAGTACGGGTTCTCCTATTCCGCGCGTGAATCGTGGTGAAGATTCACTCACAGAAGTTAAAGTTGATCTTAAAACAGTAGTATTTGGTGGAAATGCTAAGGTTCATGTAGTGACTTTTGGCTTGTGTCAAGATTGTGCTGGAAAAGGCTCTGCAGATAAATCAGACCCTATAACTTGCCCGCAATGCAAGGGCGCTGGTTTTGTACAAAGGGTTACTCGAACAATGTTTGGTCAAATGATGTCATCTGAGCCATGTAGAGAATGCGAAGGTCACGGAACAATCATTAAGAATGTTTGTCCAAATTGTCATGGACATGGTCGAATTCGTACATCAAGAGAAATTGGGATTACTATTCCTGCTGGTATAAAAGACAATTCTCGATTGCGACTTGCTTCGCAAGGAGCAGTAGGAGAATGTGGCGGTCCTGCTGGTGACTTGTATGTTGATGTACATATTCGAGAAGATAAACAGTTTACTAGGAATCTAAACGATTTACATTGTTGGATTGACGTTCCAATGACTTGGGCTGTTTTGGGACATAAAGTTGATATAGATACTTTTGACGGCAAAAAGAGCGTGGAAATCCCTTCTGGTTCTCAAAGTGAAAATACTATTTCTGTACCTAATTTAGGTGTAACGGTTCTAGGCTCTAAAGAACGCGGAAATCTTGTTGTTCATATTCTTGTTAATATTCCAACAAAGCTGAGCGATGAAGAGCGTAAACTTATTGAAGAGTTTGAAAAATTGCATGATGGAAAAGATAGTGTTATTGTTCAACGTGCTATCCCAGATTCAACTACAAATCACAAAGGATTCTTTAGCAAGTTAAAGGATGCTTTCTGCTAATTCGCTAATTCTTAGTATTTTCATGACTATTCTCGTTACTGTTCGATTGTTGAGAGTATATGATTTTTGAAGATGCTAGGAATAATGAAGATATTTTTTAAGGGGGTTTACGTATGGTGCTACCTATTTTATTTGCTGGAACACCAGAGGTTTCTGTTGCGCCATTGCGTGCTTTAGCTCAAGATAAAGAGCATTTTGATGTTCGTGCTGTTCTTACGAGACCTGATGCTCCGACAGGCAGAGGTAGGAAAATTGTTCCTAGCGCTGTTAAAAAAGCTGCGATTGAACTTGGAATTCCTGTTTTAGAGGTTAATCCTAGTGATGAACAGGAGTGCATAAGAGCTTTAAAGGCAACTGGCGCTAAACTTGCTGCCGTGGTTGCTTATGGAAAGATTCTTAGACAATCTGTTTTGGACGCTCTTCCTCTAGGATGGTACAACTTGCATTTCTCGCTTCTTCCACAGTGGCGAGGGGCAGCTCCTGTTCAGCGTGCAATTTGGGCTGGAGATGATATTACCGGTGCCACTGTTTTTAAGATTACGCGTGGAATGGATGAAGGACCTATTCTTGCACAAATGACTACCGAGATTGGTGCTCATGAAACAGCTGGCGACTTGCTTATGAGACTAAGCAATGATGGTGCAGATCTTCTTTGCTCTGCTCTTGTTGGGATGGAATCTGGTCAAATTATTCCTGTTGAGCAAGATCCTACACCTTGCCAAATCGCGCAAAAAATCACTGTTGAGGATGCTCATATTCGTTTTGATATTCCAGCATTTGCAATCGATAGGCAGATTCGTGCTTGCACGCCAAATCCTGGAGCTTGGTGTAATCTTCACGCTTATTGCGAAGATTCACAAATCATTAGTTTGCATGTTCTTTCTTGTGCATTGGCAAAAGATGAGGATATTTCAATACATAATCTAAGCGAACTTAAGCCTGGGCAGATTTTTGCAGGTAAGCGAAATGTCTGGGTTGGTTCTTCAAGTGGTGTTCTTGAGCTTTTAGAAGTTAAAGCGCAAGGTAAAAAGGCTATGAAGGCTGCAGATTGGGCAAGAGGAGCGCATTTAAGTCAAGAGTCCTATTTGGATTGAAGCGATAAGTGTAATCTTGAAAAACGCAAAGTAAAATTTGTATAAATTCTAGTTAGTTAAGTTTAGTTTAGTAAATCTAAAACTAGGCTTAGGTCACGCGTATCTATGCTTGCTTTAGCTTGACTTTTTAATAACTGCTTTGCGCAAAATGCGACGCCTAATCCTGCTGTTTTAATCATATCGATATCGTTAGCACCGTCTCCAATAGCAACGCTTTGAGCAATATCAATATTGTTCTTGCGCACCCAATTAATCAATGCTTTTGCTTTATATTGGCGATTTACTATAGGCTCAATAACTTTCCCACTTAGCTTAGAATCTACTACTTCTAGATTGTTTGCTACCCAAAAATCTATGTTTAGATTTGGCAGAAAATCATCTAAAACATTATTGAATCCTCCAGAAACTGCTCCTATTTTCCATCCAAAGGAATGTAATGTGTCTATAAGTTTTTTGGCTCCACTGGTTACGTGGATACTTTCAATAGCTTTTTTAAAACAAGTGCATTCGAGTCCTTTTAACATTGAAACCCTTAGCTTTAAAGATGTGTCAAAGTCAATTTCTCCTTTCATTGCTTTAGAAGTTATATATGCTAAATTTGACCCGACCCCAGCAATATCTCCTAGTAAGTCAATCACTTCTTCTTCAATAAGAGTGGCGTCAACATCTAAAACAAGAAGTCCTGGTTTTTTCAATGAAGGAACATTAATTAATTTTTGGTTTTTTAACTCTAGTATTTTAGTCATGTTATAATCTTTTGAAAGAGATGTTAGGTTATGAATTAATTTTAAGGCTGGTTTAAGAAATTTAAGGATTTGTTTTTCTATGCGTTTTGCATTGTAAAACTTTTCTATAAAACTTATATCAAATGTGAAAGTTTATTGATTTTATTGGAATATTGCGTGTGGAAGTTTGGTTTAATTTAATTAGTTGAGTAGAATAGTTGCAGATTTTATGAGAACAAGATTAAAGAATTTGAAAACAATTGTATTAGACAGAGGGGTGAGAAGAATATGGCAGGTATGAATTTAAGGGATGTAGCTCTTGAAGTTGCTAGAATATTAGAAGATGTTGGTAAACATGCATATCAGGATCAGCTTAATCCTAGAGATATGGCAAGTATGATGGTTCTAGGTGATCCTAATCAATCCGATTCAGCTTTTGGAGATAAGCTAGTACGTTTTATTGAAAATCGTCTTACTTATATAAATACTTTCCAAGGATTCTGGAGAAATAGACCAGATGATTGCAAAACAGGTGATCGTTTTTTGGTGTGTAGGCAATATTGACGGTGCTATTAACTTTAACCGCGATATGGCTGAATGGACTTTAACTGTTTCGCTTTTCGAGTTTAATGATCAAGGCTCTGCTAGACCTGTTCTTGGTGTTGTTCATGCCCCAGCTTTAGGGCTTACATATTTGGCTGCTAAGGGTCAGGGTGCTATTCGTATTCGTAAAACTCCTAATGGGGAGAAGCGAGAGAAAATCACGCCTTCTACAACATCAACATTGCATGGCTCTGTTGTTTGCTATGGAATGTCTTATATTCCAGGTGAATCTAAAAGAGCTTTAGACGTTGTTTCTTCGCTTGAGGAAGAATGCCCAGCAGATATTAAGCGTATTGGTCCTGCTTCGCTTGACTTGTGCAAAGTAGCAGATGGTACTTACGACGCATATTTTGAGCCACATCTTCATAGGTGGGATATTCCAGGTGTTTCAGCTGGTGCCGTTGTTGTTAAAGAAGCACAGGGGCATGTTCGACAATGGAATGGTGACTCAATTCATTGGAGACGTGAAAATGACGTTATTGCTTCAAATGGTTTAATAAACAAGGAGCTTCAAAACTATTTGCGATAAATTAGAGTTAAAAATCTTAGCAATTGTTTGCATGATTTTTAATATTAAAGCTTTAATTTTGAGAAAAACATTTATGCAATCGTTATCATTAAATAGACAATATATAAGCGTGTCGCTTTTCCAGCTCCTATTAAGCCTGGAAAGAAGCTTGAGTTTATGGCGAATCTCGATCAATCTTGGATTGGTGTGGATGTTACAGAAGTGTTCAGCGAAGCTTGCGGTCGTCCTGTTACTGTAGTGAATGATGCTGATGCTGCTGGTCTTGCTGAGCAACACTTTGGTGCTGCAAAAGATAAAGATGGCTTGGTTATCGCTACTACGCTAGGCACTGGAATTGGCACAGCATTGATTTATAACGGTACTCTTATTCCTAATACAGAGCTCGGTCATATTCAGCTTGAAAAGGGTAAGGGAGATGCGGAAAAGTATGCTGCTTCTTCTGTTCGCGAAAAGTTAGACATGGGTTATAAAAAGTGGGCTAAGCGTCTTACTAAGTATTATGGTTTGATGGAAAAGTACTTTAACCCAGACCTGTTTGTTGTTGGCGGCGGTGTTAGCCGTGTTAGCGAGAAGTTCTTGCCTCATATCGACATTAAGACACCTATTGTAGTTGCGTCTTTGCATAATGAAGCTGGCATTATCGGTGCGGCATATTATGCAATGCAGCAAAGAAACAATTAAGGATTTTTGATATTTTATTTGCGCTGGATGCTTTTGCGTTCAGCGCATTTTTGTATTGCATATTTTTGTATTTTTATATATTTGGTTTATACAATGCGCTAGTGTAGTCGAGTGCGATTTTCTTCTAGAGTTGATGTGAGTGAGCCAAATCCAATTATTCTGGCTCAACGTGTTGCTATATCTAAAGGTATTAAACTTATAAAACTTAACGATTCAAACCCAACGGCACATGGTCTTTCTCCAGAATGCTTAAATGCAAAATATACTGCGGATCCTAGAGGTCCTGTCGAAGTTAGGCGCATTCTTGCTAACTTTATAAATCATAGAGATAATCGCGTAGATCAAAATATTGTAAATAAGAAGGGTAGTTCAGCTAAGGTTCTTAATCCAGATAATCTATACGTATTATCATCAACTTCTCAAGCATACGCATGGTTAATGATGCTAATGTGTGATTGCGGTGATTCTGTTTTAGCTCCGACTCCTGGATATCCTCTTATAGAATCGATTGCAAGGCTACAAGGCGTAAAATCTATACCTTATCCGCTTGTTTATGATGGCTCTTGGACTATTGATATTCCTAGGGTTAAAGAACTTTTAGAGAATACGGATAATCGTATTCGTGCACTTGTTTTAATAAATCCAAATAATCCAACAGGATCTTATATAAAACCTCAAGAAAGAAACGCATTATTGCAACTATGCAATAAAAATAATGTGGCAATTATAGCTGATGAAGTTTTTTATGATTATTGTCTAGAACCTTTTGATGGAAACTGTAGGTTAGCAGGTGAAGAATCTACGCTAGTTTTTGCTTTAGATGGATTCTCAAAGATGCTTGCAGCTCCGCATGCAAAAGTTGGATGGATTGAGGTTTCGGGACCTAGTCAAGACGTGCAGGATGCTATGAAACGCCTTGATGTTATTGCTGATGATTTTCTTCCAATTGGTGTAACTGTATCAGAAAGAATTCCGGAATTATTGCAATGTGCTAAAGAACAAACCGATCTTGTTCAAAACAGAGTTAGGTCTAATCTTAAAACACTTAGAAAAATGCTTGCAAACTACCCAAATTGTTGCGTTAGTGCATTGCGTGCTGAAGGCGGATGGAATATTCTTATCCGTGTTCCATCGTGTTTAGATGATGATGATTTAGCTCTAAGACTTATGCAAGATTATCATCTTGTATCTCAGCCTGGCTATTACTTCGATATGCCAAATAATGGATATTTGGCATTATCTTTGTTGCCAGAAGAAAAACAATTTGTGTATGGTGTTAAAGCGTTGCTAGATACTGTTCATACAATGCTGGAAGAATTAAATTAATGAAAACAAATTAGATTAATGTGAACCAGCATCTCACAGTATGCCACATTTGAGGATTAAAACGTAGTATTGAGTCTTCTCTGCCTGGTACGAACCAGCTTAGAAAAGCTATTGCTATGGAGAAAAATAGAAGACCAAAAATAACGAATCGCAGTAAATAGCATAATGTTTTAGTTTTCCAAGTGTCACATACTGTAATATCAGCATATTTTTGTAGCAAAGAATTAATACCTATTATTGCGCTTAAAGCGAAAAGCCATGCAAAATCCGCAATATATCGCCATCCTATCCCAGCTTTTAAGCTGTCAAAAACAATAACGATTATGCCAGAAATTACAGATATTATAGCTAATCTTGTAGCGATTTTACTCATGTTTCTAGTCATTGTGAAAACGCATATAATTCCTAGTAATGCGAGTGGAGATAATGTAAACATTCCACCAATCATTGGCTCTGCATATTGCCATTTTTCAAAAGCAATAGGTTGAATTGCTATCCAAGGGAAAGTTGATATAAAACGTATTGGCAAAGCTATATAACTTAAAATGGATGGAATGATGTTCTGCGAAGGGAGACGCATTGTAGTCATATCTGTAATCGTAATCTGATATTCATTGCCAAAATTAAAAGGGGACCCAAATCTTAAAGCATTATATAATCCGATTGGTATTGCAACTATTATAAATGGAATAATTATGCAAAGAATTAGCTTTAATAAGTTTTTAAGATTTTCTATAGATTTTTTGTCACTGATAATAATATTTTTAATATATGAGTAAAAATGAGTATAAAATAGCGGAATTGCGAATAGAAAAGCGATTATAAAAGTTGGTCTACAACCAAGATTAAAAGCAATAAACAACGATCCTGCTGCAATATGCTTAAACGATATTATTGATGATGGTTTTAATTGTTCCACTATTTTGTGTGATTTTATAGTTTCCTCATCTTTAATAGATCCGAGATAAAACCATAATCCTAGTGAAGTGAAGAATAATGATGCAGCCATTGGAACTGAATAAAAGGATGTTCTAAACCACAAGTAAACGGTGTTTGAAGTAATAAAGAATAAGGTTAAACAAATTGATACACAAGCAAGAGTTGCCTGATGATTAACACGTTTAATTAGACGAATAACCAATAGTGAGCCAAAAATTAAAAATCCAATTAAGCATATGAAAGTGGCTATTGTTGTAGGGAGCATGGCTCCACCAGGAATCCACAAATTGGATATAATCTTATACGGGATAAAGAATAAAACAACTGGTATTACACCAAAATACGAATACCAATGACCCTTATAATACGCATGATCCCAATAAATATTGTGTACACAATCAGAAAGAAGATTATTTCTTGCAATTGGGTCATACGGATTAGATAATTTTTGCATTTGCGGCGGAACAGGTAAATCAAGATGAGTCTTACCTTTAAGTAGAGCGTCTGCTGTACGTGCGTATTGATCAAAATCGTAAGTGTAGTTTCCAGCAACATCAAAATGCATTGGAATACCGTTAAAAACATTCCAAAATATTGCAAAAATAGCAATCAAAAGGAAAGGTGTCCAAAATAAAGTAAGTAAAAGTCTTTGATTAATACTCTTTGTATTAAGTCTGATTTTCCAAAGCTTAGACCACGGATTCCATAATGCAATAAAAATTGAAATTATTATAAGAAGAAAAACGCGACCCCAATTCCAGCTAAAAGGTGCTCTAACATTTGCTTTAGCATCCTCAACGTCTACAACATCTCCTTTAGGATGTTGTATCCATAATCTAAGAGTGCTTTTAACTCCAATTGCTTGATCTGGAACTGGAAGCATAGCAAAACTAATGGCTCTAGGGTTGGTACTTAAAGGCTTTCCAGCGATTTTATTAACATCAATTCGTACATGCACATCCGTTTTAACAGGGCTTTTGCCAATTTTTTTCGGCGTAATTAGTGAAGGCTTAAGCTGAATATATGGTGAAGATCCGTCGGAATTAACTTCTAAATAAGATTCCGAAGGATCGGTAATTAAAAGTCCTCCAGAAGAAAGTCTTTCAATACCTGGACCAGTTGCATTGTGTGCGAACATGCTATCTGTGCTGCCAGTAACACTATTCCAAAATGGAATATTTCCAACAGTGCATTCAAACAATGCTATTAACAGCAAGATTGCTAAAGGCGCGCGAAGAACATGGAAAATGTGTTGTAGCGTAAAATTAGCAAATCTAGCTGTTGTTTTCATAGCAATCCTAAAATCCTATTCTTCCGCAACCAAATCAAGATAGTCATCACTCCACAAATCTTCGTCACCGTCTGGCATAAGAAGAACTCGTTCAGGGTTTAACGCAAGAACTGCTCCTTCATCGTGAGTAACCAATACAATAGCGCCTTCGTATTTTGCAATGGCTTTAAGAATTTCATCTCTAGAAGCTGGATCTAAATTGTTAGTAGGCTCATCGAGCAAAAGCACGTTTGCTTTTGAAGTTACAAGAGTTGCCAAGGCTAGACGAGTTTTTTCGCCTCCCGAAAGCACTTTAGCTGGCTTCATTGCGTCATCTCCAGAAAATAGGAAGCTTCCTAGCATAGATCTTGCTTGAGTGTCATTTAAATCTGGAGCAACATGCTGAAGATTTTCTAATACTGTCGCATCTAAATCCAAAGTGTCGTGTTCCTGAGCAAAATAGCCAATCTTGCAGCCATGCCCATAGTTTACGCTGCCAGTATCTGCACTTTCTTCTCCAGCTAGAATACGTAAAGTGGTTGTTTTACCAGCACCATTATATCCAAGAATAACAACTCTTGAACCTTTATCTATAGCCAAATTTATGCCAGCAAATACAATATTGGATCCATAAGCTTTTGAAATATCTTCAGCCATAATAGGTGTTCGTCCGCAAGGAGCAGGTTCTGGAAAACGAATATCTGCTACTTTCTCGCGACTTTGTGCTTCGCTTGTTTCACTTAACAGACGTTCAGCCCTACGCATCATGTTTTGAGCTGCTACTGCTTTTGTTGCTTTTGCATGTAAACGAATACCTTGTTTCATAAGGCGTTCAGCTTTTTTTTCAGCCACTTCTCGTTCTCTGCGCCTGCGTTCTTCGTCTACAACGCGTTGATGTAAGTATGCTTTCCAACCCATTGAATACATGTCTATTTGAGCCAATTGTGCATCTAAATGCCAGACTTTATTTACAACCTCATCTAGCAATTCTGTTGAATGGGATATTACTAAGAATCCACCAGAGAATTTTTTCAAATAGTTTCTCAGCCAAATTATAGAATCTGCATCTAAATGGTTGGTAGGCTCATCTAAGATCAGCGTGTCTGCATCGGAGAAAAGTATTCGTGCAAGTTCAATTCGTCTACGTTGACCGCCAGATAGAGTTCCAAGAGCTTGCTTCATAATTTCTTGTGGAAGCCCAAGGCTGTTTGCCATCGATATTGCTTCCGATTGAACAGCGTATCCACCAGCTTTTTCAAAGTCTTCAATGGCCTTATCGTAGCGATTCATGGCTTTCGTCATAATATCTGGATCTGGATTCGTCATCTCTTTTTCTGCTTTTCGTATACGAGATACGATTGATGAAATGTCGCGAGCGCTCATAATCCTATCTAACGCGCTTTGTTCTGGGTCTGCTGCATGAGTATCTTGTGGTAGATACCCCAATCCACCGCTTACTCGTACAGTTCCGCCAGCTGGGAGCATTTCTCCTGTTATTACTCGTGTAAGAGTTGTTTTTCCAGCTCCATTCCTTCCAACTAAGCCGATTTTGTCGCCTTTTGTTACATGAAAGTCGGTAGGGTTTAATAGCGTACGCGCACCAATTTGTATAGTTAATCCTTGTGCGTCAATAGCCATTTGCACCCACTCCTTAAAATAATGCTTTAATCTGAATATCTTCAAAATGTGTTAGCCAAACTCACAATTATACAGTTAGGCTTGCATAGTTTTTACTAAAGGATTTTATTCTTCATATTTCTACGTATTTCGACAACACGCAGAAAATTATCTACTTCGAACAAGTGTTCTATAATTAATTGTATTGTATAATTAGTGCTCAATCAATAGTGAGTTTGGTGCAAAGTCTTGATTCTTAAAATAGCTCTTAGGGAGGCAGAATGCAAAGCAAATCAGATTCTTCGCAAAACATGCAATTACCTTTATCCCAAGATGCAATTTTAGATAACAAAAACCATGAATGCACTAAAAAAGCTGACATCTTGCAATCTATGCTCGACTCTGCTCAGCCTGTAAAAGATAATGATAATTTAGTATATGATTTGTCTTCTGTTCCTTCAGATTTAAAGATAACCATACAAGGAGCTAGAGAGCACAATTTAAAAAATGTTAGTTTACAATTGCCTAGAAATCGTATGATTGTTTTTACTGGATTGTCAGGATCTGGTAAATCTTCTCTTGCTTTCGACACTCTTTTTGCAGAAGGTCAAAGGCGTTATGTGGAATCCTTAAGCGCGTATGCTAGGCAATTCCTTGGAAGAATGGATAAACCAGATGTAGATTTTATTGAGGGATTAAGCCCAGCTGTATCTATTGACCAAAAAACTACTAATCGTAACCCTCGTTCTACTGTTGGAACAATCACAGAAGTTTATGATTATTTAAGGCTTCTTTTTGCTAGAGTTGGAATTCCTCATTGCCCTAAATGTGGCGAACTTGTCAGTGCTCAAACACCACAACAAATGGCTAATTCTATACTTTCTTTACCAGAAAGAACAAGATTGCAAATATTAGCACCTGTTGTTAACGGCAGAAAAGGCGAATTCAAAGATACAATTACTCTTCTTAGATCAGACGGCTATTCGAGAGCGCTTGTAGATGGGCAAATGCGCGAGCTTTCTGAAGATATTACTTTAGAAAAACAAAAGAAACACACAATCGAAGTTGTAATAGATAGGTTAATTATAAAAGATGGCATACGTACTCGTTTGACTGATTCTATAGAAACGGCTTTAAAACTTTCTAAAGGAATTGTTATAGCTGATTTTGTAGATGAAGTTGCTGATTCTAAATGCAGACGCCGAAATTTTTCTGAGCACAGAGCTTGTCCTAACAATCACCAGCTTAATTTATCAGAAATAGAGCCTAGAACATTCTCATTCAACGCTCCTTATGGGGCGTGCCCCGATTGCTCTGGAATCGGTTACAATCTAGAGATTGACCCTGCTCTTGTTGTTCCAAATACAGAAAAATCACTTAACGAAGGCGCGATAGAACCTTGGGCACTAAATAAAGCTGCAGGGGAATACTATAGGCATGTGCTACAAGGGCTAAGTGTTGAACTTGGTTTTAGTATGGATACACCATGGTGTGAATTGTCGAAAGATACGCAAAATTCAATACTTTATGGGCATGATTTCGAAGTAAAAGTATCTTATAAAAATAGATGGGGTAGGCAGAGAGAATATTCAACAGGATTCGAAGGTGTAGTGCGCACTCTTATGCGCAAGCATGATGAAACAGACTCAGATCAAATGCGCCAATACTACGAGTCGTACATGCGAGAAGTTCCATGCTTAACATGTAACGGTAAACGATTGCGTCCAGAAGTCTTAGCAGTAACAATAAACTCATACTCAATTGCAGACATATGTGATATGCCAATAGAAAAAAGTCTTGAATGGATTAATTCTTTAAAACTAGAAGGATCAAGCAAGATAATTGCTAAAGAAATTGTAAAAGAAATCAAGGCAAGATTAGGATTCTTAAATGATGTTGGCTTAAATTATTTAACTCTTTCTAGAGCCGCAAAAACACTTTCAGGTGGAGAGGCACAAAGAATAAGATTGGCGACTCAAATTGGATCTGGACTAGTTGGAGTCATGTACGTTCTTGACGAGCCTTCAATAGGATTACATCAAAGAGACAATGAGAAACTCATATCAACATTGCACAATCTTCGCGACTTAGGTAACACTCTTATAGTTGTTGAACATGATGAAGATACAATTCGGCAATCCGACTGGTTAGTAGATATTGGACCCGAAGCAGGAGAAAACGGTGGAGAAGTAGTATATTGCGGACCAGCAAATCACATAAAAGATGCAAAACGTTCAATTACAGGAGACTATATTGCAAAAAGAAAATGCATAGAAGTTCCTAAAAATCGTCGAAAAATAAACAAAAATCGTTTACTAACTATTGTTGGAGCAAAAGAACACAACCTTAAAAATATAGATGTAGAAATACCTTTAGGCATATTTACTTGCATAACAGGAGTATCTGGATCTGGAAAATCTAGTCTTATAAACTCGATACTCTACCCAGTTTTAGCAGATAAGCTAAACGGCGCTCGCATTGTTCCAGGACTTCATAAACGAGTTGTTGGTATTGAAAATTGTGACAAGGTTGTTCACGTAGACCAAAACCCTATTGGCAGAACGCCAAGATCAAACCCTGCGACTTACACTGGTGTCTGGGACAAAATACGTACACTTTTTGCTCAAACACCAGAAGCAAAAGTTAGAGGTTATGGTCCTGGAAGATTCTCGTTTAACGTAAAAGGCGGAAGATGCGAAGCTTGCAGCGGAGACGGAACGCTTAAAATCGAGATGAATTTTTTGCCAGATGTATACGTACGATGTGAAGAATGTCATGGGAAAAGGTACAACAGAGATACTCTAGACGTAACGTATAACGGTAAAACTGTTTCAGACGTGCTGAATATGCCAATTTCTGAAGCTGCTGTATTCTTTAAAGCATATCCATCTATTTCAAGATATTTGGATACTCTTGTACAAGTTGGTCTTGGATATATTAAACTTGGACAAAGTGCTCCAACATTATCTGGTGGAGAATCACAAAGAGTAAAGCTTGCTACAGAGTTGCAAAAACGTTCAACTGGCAAAACTGTTTATATTCTTGATGAGCCTACAACTGGATTGCACTTTGAAGATGTTCGTAAACTTTTAAGCGTTCTTCAATCTTTGGTAGATAAAGGCAATACTGTAATAGTTATTGAACACAATCTTGATGTTGTAAAATGCGCGGATTGGATTATTGATTTAGGACCAGAGGGAGGAGACAAAGGCGGCGAAATAGTAATCACTGGCACTCCAGAAGAAGTTGCAAAATCGACAAAAAGTTGGACGGGCAAATTCTTAAAGCCTATGCTCAAATCTTAAAGGAAATATTATTAAAAAGTATTTTTATGAAAGGAGGTGAAAACATAATGGAAATTGTGAATAATAACATAGATATCAAAGAAGATGCTATAAGCAGTCAAGGCAAATGGAAGAAAACTCATCTGTCTAATAGTGATATAAGCACTACTGACATTTTGAACAATTCAGTTAAAAATAATTTTGGAGCATCACTTTTAGGTGACACGAGAGACTTATTTAGACCAAAAACTTCCGATATTCCAAATCAACCTGGAGTATACAAGTGGAGAGATGATAAGGGGAAAGTAATATACGTTGGAAAAGCAAAAAGTTTAAGAAATAGGTTGTCTAATTATTTTCAACCGTTAAATCAGCTTCATCCTAGAACTCAGTCGATGGTTTTAACAGCTCGAAGTCTAGAATGGACCGTTGTAAACACTGAGCTTGAAGCTTTAACACTAGAATACACGTGGATTAAGGAGTTTAATCCACGTTTTAATGTTGTTTTTAAAGATGATAAAACATATCCTTATCTTGCTGTATCTGTGAATGATGATTTTCCAAGAGTCTGGATCACAAGAAATAGGAATTCTAAATCAACTAGATACTTTGGTCCATATGCAAAAGTGTGGCAGCTAAGGCACAGTCTAGATTCTTTGCTTAAGACTTTTCCTGTAAGAACGTGTAGACAATCCGTTTTTGTCAAAGCTCATAAAACTGGTAGACCTTGTCTTCTTGCAGACATTGGAAAATGCTCTGCACCTTGCATTGCAAAAGTGGATCGTAAAACTCACAGAAATAATGTTGAACAATTAGTTGGTGTACTAACTGGTTCTATAGGTGATTCTTACATTAACGATTTAACAAGAGAAATGAAAGAATCTAGCGATAATCTTGATTTTGAGAATGCTGCAAAAATAAGAGATAAAATAAACATTTTTAAAACTGTTATGCAACAAAATTCTGTTGTTTTTGACGAGAATGTTGAAGCTGATGTTTTTGGTTTTAGTGGAGATTCTCTAGAGGCATGCGTTCACGCATTCTTTGTTCGCGAAGGCTTATTGCGAGGAGAGAAAAATTGGCAGGTTGAAAGAAGCGAGGATATTAGCGATGCAGATATAATAGCGAATTTGCTTATGCGAGTTTATTCAGAATATGAATCAAATAATAATTTGCAATATGAAGACTCTTTGAAAATAGAGCAATCAAGAAATGCATTGCAGATTGACTTGGAGAATACCAAGAGTAAATATATTGACTCAGCGTATCGTGCAAAAACAACAAAAGAGCGTAAAAAAAGGCAAGAATCAACAGGAAGGGGAGATTTACTAGACCCAATTACCCCAATCCCTAGAGAAATAATCATTCCTTTTGAAATATCACAGAATCAATGTGAAAATTTGGAAAATTGGTTAAGCAAATTGCGTGGATCTAAAGTTAGCATTAAGGTTCCTGAACGTGGCGATAAACGAAATCTTATGAATCAAGCAAATGATAATGCTAAACAATCATTAATGAGACTGAAGTCCAGCAGAATCAGCAGTTTAGATGCAAGAAGTAGCGCCATGAACGAGGTTGCCGATGCTCTTGGAATGAGCGAATCTCCTTTGCGTATTGAATGTTATGATATTTCCAATATCGATAAATGGAGAATATCAGGTTGCATCAATGGTTGTATTTGAAGATGGTATTGCTAAACCTAGCGAGTACAGAAGATTCTCCATAAAAGGGTCTGATGGCAACGGAAAACTTGATGATTTGAGCGCATTGTATGAAACTATTTCTAGGCGTTTTAAGCACACAAGTAGTGGCGATGTAGATGATGATTACGGAGAAAATCTTGAAAAATCAAAATATAAAAAATTCGCTTATACGCCTAATCTTATAGTTGTTGACGGGGGTAGAGAACAAGCCAGAGCAGCACAAAAAGCTATGATAGATTGTGGAATAAAAAACATAGTCGTATGCGGTTTGGCTAAAAAGCTTGAAGAAGTTTGGCTTCCTAATAATGAATACCCAATTATTCTTAAACGAAGCTCCCAAGGATTATATTTGCTACAGAGAGCTAGAGATGAATCGCATCGTTTTGCTATAACTTATCATAGGCAGAAACGAAGAAGAGCCATGTTAAATTCGTCACTAGACTCGATTCCTGGTATTGGAGAGTTTTACAAAAAACGTCTTCTTTCCGTATTTGGTAGTGTTAAGAAATTAAAAGATGCGAGTGTTGACGATTTACAAAAGGTTTCTGGCATCGGTCAAGCTAAAGCTAAATCTATTTACGAATCATTGCATAAGTAACACTGATATTCAATAGAATTATCTTATAAATTAGTTAAATAATTTTCGGCATGTTGATTCGTCATGATAAGACACTAGCCTTGTAAGTATGTCTCAGGAAATTGAAATAGGATTGGGCAAAAAAGCCCGAGTTGCTTACTCACTTGACGATATTGCTATACTACCTTCTCGTCGTTCTCGCGACCCGCAGGCTGTTTCTACGTCCTGGCAAGTCGATGCTTATAGTTTTGACGTACCAGTGATTGCTGCGCCAATGGATTCTGTTACTAGCCCAGATACGGCTATTGCAATGGGTCAGATGGGCGCCTTGGGTGTACTTGATTTGGAAGGTTTATGGACTCGTTACGAGGATCCAGAACCACTTCTAAAGGAAATTTCGGAGCTTCCAAACGAAATTGCTACGAAGCGTATACAAGAAATTTATTCTGAACCAATTAAGCCTGAACTTATTGTTAAACGTTTGCGCACTATTCGTGATTCTGGAGTTACTGTTGCAGGTGCTCTTTCTCCTCAGCGCACTCAGGAATTCTATTCTACTGTGTTAGAAGCTGGAGTAGATCTTTTTGTTATCCGTGGAACAGCTGTTAGTGCAGAACATGTTTCTAAAGATCATGAACCACTTAATCTAAAGAAATTTATTTATGATCTTGATGTTCCAGTTATTGTGGGAGGCTGTGCTGATTACACTTCAGCTTTGCATTTAATGAGAACTGGTGCAGCTGGAATTCTCGTAGGTTTCGGTGGAGGTGCAGTTTCTGCAACTATGAATACTCTTGGTGTTCAAGCTCCTATGGCAACTGCAATCTCGGATGTTGCCGAAGCTCGTCGCGACTATATGGATGAATCTGGCGGAAGGTATGTTCAAATTATTGCAGATGGCGGAATGGGAACATCTGGCAACTTTATTAAGGCTTTGGCTATGGGAGCAGATGCAGTTATGCTTGGAACTCCTTTAGCACGAGCAACCGAGGCTCCAGGACGCGGAATGCATTGGGGAGCAGAAGCTCGCCATCCATCTTTGCCACGCGGAATGCGTACGAATGTTGGAACTGTTGCTCCGCTGGAGAATATCTTGTTTGGTCCAAGTCATATGGCAGACGGAAAAACAAATTATGTTGGTGCGTTAAGGCGCACAATGGCATCCACTGGCTATGTCGATGTTAAGAGTTTCCAGCGTTGTAGTGTTGTATTTAACCCATTCCATCAGGATGTTCGGTAATTTTTAATACTATTTGTTTACTTCCTTGTGAGCTTAAAACTAAAAATTTAAGTGCACAAGGAAGTAAAAACTATAATGTGCATAACTTAACACTAAATAATCCTTGATTTTTCAACAAAAATCGAGGATTTAATTTTATTTATGCACACTTAGAAATAATACTTTGAATTTTTGAAATAAGTTGTATGCTTTATTTAAACCTTTGCTAGACATTGGTTTTAAATTAAAAATACAAAAAAATAAAATAAGGAATTTAAAAATAGAAAATGGGATAAGTAACAAATTTTAACGGGAAAGAGCAGGAAAATGAATAATACTCTTGGTACCATAGTCAGCGATAACTATGACGAAAATGATGCATTCTGGGAAGTTGTAAAAAACGACTTTGCTGCAAATGATGATCATCCTACGTTCAAGTGGAATGATCGCAAGCCATTGCCAGTCTACGAAGGTTCATTCCTAGTGGGTTCTTCGCATTTTATGGCAACATATCATGTATCATCATGCTTTAATAATTCGGCAGATGAGGAATTGTACTTAGACCTCGCTTTAAGAGCGTGCAAAGTAGCATGTATTGCTAGTGACATTTCTAGAGGAAGACCTATATCGTCACAAATGCGTAAGGCTCTTAGCGAAGAATGTATTTTTAAGCTTGAAAACATGTGGTATTTAATATCTCAATGTTTCTCAGACAAACACGATGAATATACAAGTTGGCAACTACGTTGCAAACCGACTATGCCAAGAATGATAAATGGAATGCTAATTAGTCCAACTCGTTTTGAGGCAGTTGTTTTATTTTCTATTGGAAGCTTAAATTATTGTGCGTCTTTGGCATTTAAATCTCAAAACGGAAGTTGGATATGTACATTAGTTGACTTGGGATGATTGGTAGGAAATATACTAGCCTTTAAATTCCATTGTCAATTAAATAATAGTTAAATACAAAAATATGACTCTTCTGGTTTAGGTAATCATTATTAGTTTGCTTCTAATTATCTAACCAGAAGAGTTTATTTGTAAAGACCACCAATTTTAGGTTGACATTTTTGTATGACTTTCGTTTGTGTCGTGTTAGATATACCGTACAATTAAGACTATGCTGCGAGAATTTGCTGTAGAGGTCATTCACCCAACAAATGACGGTGACACAATTTATTCACTGCTTGCCAATAGGGCAATGCGAGATCCACAAGGCGTAATAGCCCAATGGCAAGACGATGATACTCGTCAATGGCATGATGTTACTGCATCTGAAATGCTATTAAAAGTTCGTGCAACAGCTAAGGGGTTGATTGCTCTTGGCGTTGAACGAGGAAGCAAAGTTGTTATTTATTCCCCAACCTGTTATGAGTGGGGCGTTGCGGATTTTGCTTGCGCTTGCATTGGTGCTGTAACCATTCCGATTTACGAAACAGATTCAGCAATTCAAGCTGCTGAAATTATTTCTGAAGTAAAACCTGTGATAGCTTTTGCAGGTGATGATGAACATGCACAGTGCTTAGAGCGAGTTCGCCAAGACAATAAGCGTATGTCTTTAAAGACTATTTTTAACTTTAAAGCTGCTGGAATAGATGCAGTGATTGATTTCGGAAAATCAATCAGCGACGACGAGCTTAATAAAAGCATATGTCAAGTAAAAGCTGATGATTTAGCGACTATCGTATACACCTCTGGTTCAACTGGAAAACCAAAGGGTGCAATGCTTTCCAATAGGAATTTTACGCATATTGTGTATGCAGCTTATGACGTTTTAAATGATATGCTTTATAAGCCAAGTAGACTATTGCTGTTCCTTCCATTAGCTCATTGCTTTGCCAGATACATACAATATGTGGCAATAGGTTCTCACGGCGTTATTGGATATGTGCCAAATGCGAAGCATTTATTAGCAGATTTGCGTAGTTTTAAACCTACATATTTGCTTGGAGTTCCAAGAGTGTTTGAAAAGGTTTATAATGCTGCGTCTCAAAAAGCTGGAGCAGGTATACGCGGTAGGATTTTTGCGAAGGCTGTACAACATTTTATTGAGTGGTCTAAAAATGAAGTTGAAGGCAGAGCACATTCAATTTATGCAAAACTTCAGCATGACTTCTATATGAAAACTGTTGGATCTTCCATAAGGTCTGCTTTGGGACCTAATCTATCGTGGTTAGCTTGCGGCGGAGCTCCAATAAATGCTGAACTTGCTCATTTCTTTAACGGATTGGATGGAATAACCTTTATTCAAGGTTATGGAATGACAGAAACAGCAGCTCCTTGTGTTGTTAATTTTGAACATGCTAATCAAGTTGGTTCTGTGGGTCGCCCTGGTCCTGGAATTACTATCCGTATTGCAGATGATGGGGAAGTCCTTGTAAAAGGTCCTAACGTTTTTATCGGATATTATGATAAGCCAGATCTTACTGCGGATGTTATTGACGAAGATGGATGGCTCCATTCTGGAGATTTAGGCGAGATAGACGATGAAGGATTCTTGTCTATTACTGGCAGAAAGAAAGATATTATTATCACTGCTGGTGGGAAAAATATAAGTCCAGCGCCTTTGGAAAGTATTATCTCTAAGTGTCCTCTCGTATCTCACGCAGTAGTTGTAGGAGACGGTAAGCCATTTGTTTCCGCTTTGATTGAGGTTGAGCCAGATATGGTTCGTTCTTGGCTTAAGAGTCAGGGAATGGATGAAAATCTTTCTATGAGTGCTGTTGCGGAAAACGATGCTATTCGTTCTGTTGTACAACAGTTTATTGATCAGGCAAATAGCACTGTTTCTAGAGCTGAGTCTATTCGTAAATTTATTATTTTGGATGAAGAATTTTCACAAGATGCTGGCACTTTGACTCCAAGCATGAAAGTTGTGCGTCCTAAGGTTTTGAAGAGGTATTGTGATCTTATAGAGAATCAGCTTTATGCTCCAAAACCAAACAGTAGACCATTACCTGCTACAGTTAAGATTTTAGATAAGACAACTGAGACTGTTAAGCAAGCGCAAGAAACTGTTAAACAGGCTCAAGAAGCGGTTACTCCTAGAGTTAAACAAGCAATAGATCAGGCTGCTACTCATCTGAAACGTTTTGGTGAGGATTTGCCTACACAGGTTAATGTAAAAGATCAGCATACTGAATATGCTGATAAGAATAATAATTCTAACGACAAAGAATAGTTATTGAAATTAAATTAGCTATAAAACGTTAAATAGGCTGATTAAAATTGCAATTTTAATTACACTAAGTCTTGTATAATTGCATTGCATTTTTAATTAGCCTTTTAGAATTTTTAAGGAAGTACTGTGACTATTAGACAGATTCGCATTGTTCCAGATCCTGTTCTTCGAACACCATGTGACCCAATTCGTGAAATTACTCCAGCAGTTAGAAGTCTCGTAGAAGATTTATTAGAGACTGTAAACGATCCAGGTAGAGCTGGGCTCAGTGCAAATCAAATAGGTATTAGCCTTAGAGCGTTTTCATACAATATTGAAGGTCATATTGGCTATATTCTCAATCCTGTTATTGAAGAATTGAGTGGTGAACAATATGGGGATGAAGGTTGCTTGTCCGTTCCAAGATTATGGTATAAGACTCGCAGGGCAGATTATGCTAGGGCTAAAGGCATTGATTTAGACGGTAAAACTATTGTTCTAGAAGGCAAGGGCTTAATGGCTCGCATGATTCAGCATGAGTGTGATCATTTAGATGGACACGTTTATTTGGATCGTTTAGAGAAAGATGTTAGAAAACAAGCTTTGCGCCAACTTCGTAATGGATTATCTAAATAATATCTAGATAAGAAATATCAACAACTATAGTATTAGTTCCTAATATTTATTTAGTATTAAGCGTCTGATATGATTATCTTTTGCGTGTCCATTGAGCATGAATGTTGTCGCGTTATATGATTGCTCGTTTTTTATTGTCTACTCGGATACGCGAATACGCGCCATGTACGCGTCCGTTCGTGTCGGTCGGCTTGGATTTAGTCATATGTTATCCAAGTTGCATGCGAACAGGCATGGCCAGGCAAGAACCGACAAGAAAGGTATATAGATATGGCACAGATTACCATGAGTGAAATGCTGAAGGCAGGTTTGCACTTCGGACATCAGACTCGTCGCTGGAATCCAAAGATGAAGCAATTTATTCTAACCCAGCGCAATGGTATTCATATCATCAATTTGTTCAAGTCGCTCGACATGATCGACAAGGCTTATGACTTCATTAAGCAGACTGTTGCTCACAACGGTACTGTTTTGTTCGTGGGTACCAAGAAGCAGGCTCAAGAGGCTGTGCAAAATCAGGCTACCCGTGTGAACATGCCTTACGTGAGCGAGCGTTGGCTCGGCGGTATGCTGACGAACTTCCAGACTGTTTCCACTCGCGTAAAGCGTCTCAAGGAACTTGAGGAAATGGACTTCACTGATGTTCGTGGATCTGGTTTGACTAAGAAGGAGCTTTTGCTTCTTGAACGCGAAAAGGACAAGCTTTCCAAGCAGCTCGGCGGTATTCGCAACATGAACCGTACTCCTTCGGCAATGTTTGTTGTTGATATTAACAAGGAAGCTTTGGCCGTTGAAGAAGCTCACAAGCTTGGTATTCCAGTTGTGGCAATCGTTGACACCAACACTGATCCAGACTCTGTTGAGTATCCTATTCCAGCAAATGATGATGCAATTCGTGGTGTCGAGCTTCTTACTAGCTTGATGGCTGACGCTGTTGCAGAAGGTTTGCTTGAACGTGCTGGAAAGGGCGCAAAGTCCGAAGGTTCTGACGCTCAGCCAATGGCAGCATGGGAAAAGGAACTACTCACTAAGGAAACTGAACAGTCTGAAGACGAAGCCAAGGCTGAATAAGTCTGTTGGCGGTTAATGAGGAGAACAAAATGGCAGCAATTACTGCAGCGTTGATTAAGCAGGTGCGCGAAGAAACTGGCGCTGGCATGATGGACGTTAAGAAGGCTCTTACCGAAGCCGAAGGCGATGTAGCTCGCGCTAAGGAAATTATCCGTGCTAAGGGCATTCAGGCCGCTGGCAAGCGTGAAGGTCGCAAGGCTCAGGAAGGAACCGTTGCTTCTAAGGTTGTTAAAACTGCAGAAGGTGAAACTGGCTATGCAGTTGAATTGAATTCCGAAACCGACTTTGTTGCTAAGACTCCAAAGTTCGTTGAATTCTCTGAAACCGTGTTAAGCAATGCTATTGAAGCTGACGCTTCTAGTGCAGAAGAGCTTCTTGCAGCTAAGGCTGGAGATGCTACGGTTAAGGAAGAAGTAGAAGAAGCAGCAGCTTTGTTTGGTGAGCACGTTAAGGTTGGGCAGATTGCCAAGATTAGCGGTCCTCACGTTGAGGTTTATGCTCACAAGAAGTCCGTTGAATTACCTCCAAGCATTGTTTCTATGATTGCTACCGACGAAGCGGGCGCTAAGGTTGCTCACGAAGCTGCTTTGCAGATTTCCGCTATGGGCGCTCAGTGGCTTCGCCGCGAAGATGTTCCAGCAGATGTGTTGGAGTCTGAGCGTCGCGTTGCTACAGAAAAGTCTTTAGCTGAAGGCAAGCCAGAGAAGATTGTTCCAAAGATTGTTGAAGGTCGTTTGAATGCCTTCTTCAAGGAAACCGTTCTTCTTGAACAAGCTTATGTTAAGGATCCTTCCAAGACTATTGGCGACTTGTTCAAGGAAGTTGGCGGCTCTGCTTTGGCTTTCGCTCGCGTTGAGGTTGGCAAAGGCTCTGCTGAATAATTTTTAAGCGAAAGCTTATTAAAAATTCATAAAACAAGAATGGGTTTGCGTGATAAGTCATGCAAACCCATTCTTTTAATTTATACATTATAAAATCGTGTTTTGCTGTGTCGTCATTGAAAGATATCATGGCAAAGATATGCTTGCGTTCGCCGTTATGACTGGAGGAAAGTTTTATGACTATCGCACAAGCGGGGGAAAGCAAGTCTCGTAGAGTTTTATTGAAGCTCTCGGGAGAAGCATTTGGCGGTGGAGCCGTTGGTATTGATACTCATGTTATTCGTAGAATTGCTGGAGAAATTGTAAAAGCAGTGCATGAAGGCGTGCAAGTTGCAATTGTTGTTGGCGGTGGAAACTTCTTCCGCGGAGCAGAACTTCAGCAGGCTGGAATTGATCGTAGCCGTGGTGACTATATGGGTATGCTCGGTACTGTTATGAATTGCTTGGCTTTGCAAGATTTTCTTGAACAAGCAGGGCAGGCAACGCGTGTGCAAACTGCTATAACAATGGGTCAAGTTGCAGAACCTTATATTCCACTTAAGGCAATTCGACACCTTGAAAAGGGTCGTGTAGTTATTTTTGGCGCTGGTGCTGGAATGCCATATTTTTCAACCGACACTGTATCTATTCAGCGATCTTTGGAAATACATTGCGATGAGGTTTTGATGGGCAAGAATGGTGTAGATGGCGTTTATAGCGCTGATCCACGGAAAGATAAGAACGCGAAGAAATTTGTAACGTTAAATTATCAACGTGCTCTTGTCGATGGTCTTGCTGTTATGGATGCTTCTGCACTATCTATGGCTAGAGATAACAAGCAGAAGATTCGCGTATTCGGATTAGAGGGTGAAGGAAACGTCACTAGAGCACTGGTTGGTGAGGAAATCGGAACTTTAGTTTCGGATGCTGAACCTACATTTGCTTAAATATGCGAATATTCATAATTTGAATATTTAAAATTTAATAAACATGAATAGATAGTTAAATAATAAATTTTAAAATTGGCACATACCGATAAAGGAGAATACATGCCAGCGATTATCGATCAGGCTCTTGAACAGATGAACAAGTCTGTGGAAGCTACTAAAGAGAACTTCATGGGTATTAGAACTGGACGTGCTAATCCTGCTCTTCTTAATGGCATTATGGTTGACTATTATGGTGCTCCAACACCTATTAAGGCTGTTGCTTCTATTGGTGTTCCAGAGCCTCGCACTCTTTCTGTAACTCCTTTTGATGCTTCGCAAGCTAATGCTGTAGAAAAGGCTATTCGCGATTCAGATTTAGGAGTAAGCCCTAATAGAGATGGAAATGTAATTCGTGTTACAATGCCAGAACTTACAGAAGATCGTCGTAAAGAATACGTAAAACTTGCTAAAACAAAAGCTGAAGAAGGTAAGGTTGCTGTTCGAAATATTCGCCGTAAAACCAAGGAGAATATTGATAAGTCTGTAAAAGATGGTGAAATCGGCGAAGATGAAGGAGAGCGCTTACAAAAAGAGCTTGATAAAGTTACGAAGCAAGTAACTGATTCCTTAGACGCTTTGCTTGATGGCAAGCAGAAGGAAATAATGGAGGTCTGATTCTTCAGAAACTTTTAGGTTGAATGGGTGTCGTATGAATCAAGAAAATCTTGGAGAATTGTCTAACAAAGCTGATTTGTTAACTAATAACAATTTAGTCGATAATAATAAGTCGGCAAAATCTGATTCTTCACATGAAAAGACCATTAACGGCACCCATGATACTTTAGACGATATAAATCGTCGTACTGGCAGAAATATGCCTCAGGCTATAGCGACTGCGATTTTATTGGTTGCTGTGATTGTTGCTTGTCTTGTAATTAGCATCGATACTTTTGTTATTCTTTTAACCATTTTTATGGTTCTCGCGTTGTGGGAGTTGCATGTAGATTTTGCTACGGCAGGTTTTAGGATCCCATTTCTGGTATTGTCTGTTTGTTCAGTAATCACTATTCTTTCTGCTTTTTATGCAAGATGGCATACTGTTGCTATGGCTAGTGGCATAACAGCATCATTGCTTTTAACTGTTGTTTTTGCTACATTGAATAGCACTGTTTCGCAAAGGACTTTACGCGCTGTAGAAAAAAAGCTCCAGCATCCTACATCATCTAAAAGTGCAAAGGCAAATACTTTCACTAATACGGCAGTCTCATTGTTTGTTGTATTGTATATTCCTTTGCTTGCCTCATGCATTGTTTTGTCTTTAACAAATACTAAGTATGCTATAGCGCATGCGATGCTGCTTGTGTTTCTACCAGCTTTAAGTGACACTGGTGGTTTGTTTGCTGGTGCGTGGCTTGGTAAGCATAAGCTCTCTCCTCGTATTTCTCCTAAGAAATCAATAGAGGGTCTTTTAGGGTCAATGCTTTTTGCTTTGATAGGTGCTTACGCTATCATATCTGGCTTCTATGGATCTTCTTGGATAAAATTCTGGTGGATGCCAGCAATAATGGGTGTTGCATCAGGCATGGTTGGTACCTTTGGTGATTTATGTGCTTCAATGCTTAAAAGGGATATTGGTATTAAGGATATGGGGCATTTGCTTAAAGGTCACGGTGGCGTTTTAGATAGAGTGGATTCTATTTTGCTTTGTGCGCCTGTTCTTATGGCATTGATTAAGGTTGTAGGGTTCTAATTTATAGGTAATATTTTAGATATTAATCGTTTGTTTTGTCATAAAAACATTACAAGTAACCGTCATGGTTTTCTACTAACATGAGGATTTATGACGATTTGTTCTATTCCTAGTCCTAGTATTTCTCAGATTACATTAGGACCTATAACGTTAAGATTTTATGCTTTATCAATTCTTGCTGGTGCACTTGTTGCAATGTGGATTACCACTCGTAGATGGAAACGAGAAGGCGGAGATTTTAATCAGATATTAGATGTTGCACTGGTTAGTCTTCCGTCAGGAATAGTTGGAGCACGTCTTTATCATGTTATTACCACTCCCGAAAAGTTCTTTGGACCTAAGGGAGATTTGTTGGAGATATTTAGAATTTGGAATGGTGGTTTAGGAATCTGGGGAGGAGTAATCCTAGGATCTATTGCTGCAAGCGCACTGTGTGCCTATAAAAAATATCCAATAAGCTTGCTTGCAGATGCAGCTGCACCTAGCTTGCTTATTGCACAAGGTATAGGGCGGTTAGGTAATTGGTTTAACCAAGAACTTTATGGTGCTCCAACTACTTTGCCATGGGGCCTAAAACTTAATTATTCTGCTGCAAATGCTATAGGACACAGTGAAAGTTGCTACGATGGTCTCACATGCCCAGAGGGTACTCTGTTTCACCCTACTTTCTTATATGAAATGATTTGGAATTTTGCAGGCGCAGCCTTGCTTATTTCTTTCGGAAAAGTTCTTAAGAGAAAACTTAAATCTGGATCTGAGTTTGTTCTTTACGTAATGTGGTATACGGCAGGAAGAATGTGGATTGAGTCTTTAAGGATTGATTTTTCACATACTTTTCTTGGAATAAGAATTAACGTATGGGTTTCTATAGTTGTATTTATTATTTCAATTATTGTTTTTATGATTTTGCAAAATACCCACAAGTCACGAACAGATCTTGTGAATCGTCTTATTGATATAACTGCAGATGAACGTGAGCGTGAATCTCAATCTAATTCAAATATTAAAACAAAAAGATTATCCTAAAATATTCTTAAATAATATAGTTATTTTGTTTTTCTAGTCGCTTGCTTTTCTTAGAATGGAACACATGAATATACAAATAGCACCTAGCATTCTTTCTGCAGATTTTTGCAATCTTGNGAGCTTCCATATGGGTGCCACTCATGCGCCTGTTCGTCTTGCTCGTCAGCTGCGAGACATGGGTTGCAAAGCTTGTTTTGCAGTCCGCCCAGCTGAGCCAGTTGAACCTATTTTCGATATTCTTGATGAATTCGATATGATTCTTATTATGACTGTTGAGCCTGGTTTTGGTGGACAAAAGTTCTTGAGCAATCAAATGGGTAAGGTTCGTCGTTTACGTGATGAAATTACTCGTCGTGGATTGGATACTCATATTCAGGTTGATGGTGGAGTAAGCCCTTCTACAGCTGCTATAGTCGCAGAAGCTGGTGCTGATGTGCTGGTTGCAGGATCTGCTGTTTATGGAGCTGAAAATCCATCAGCTGCTATTGATTCTATTCGTAATATTGCGCAAGAGGCTTGGCGAGCATAAAACTTTTATTGGGGCATTTTTAGAATAATGCCCCAATATTTTATATATGCAAAATAGAATACAATTGGTAAGTCTTTTAAATTATTTTTAAGGAAATAGGTATGGTTAAGTTCATTTCTAATCAGGAGTACAGTCCTGAAGCACTTGATCGAGTTTTTACTGTACCTAATGTGATTAGTTTTCTGCGTATATGTTCTATACCATATCTTGCCATTTTAATTGCGCAAAATAAAATGGGAGTTGCTCTAATCGTTCTTGCTATATCTGCTTTTTCAGATTGCGTTGATGGTTATATTGCCAGAACTTTTAATCAGGTTAGCAAGTTAGGGCAGATTTTAGATCCTGTTGCAGATAGGCTTTTAATAGCATGCAGCATTTTAGCTTTAGCGTTTGCCAAGATTATACCTTGGTGGGCGTTGGCTCTTGTTGTTTTGCGAGACATAGTAATGGCTATTTTGATTGTTATTCTTGCACAATATGATTATGGACCTTTACCAGTGAATTTCATGGGTAAAACTGGAACAGCATTATTGATGATTGCTATCGTATTATTTATGATTGTTTATGCTGTTGCTACTGAACCAATGCTTATTTTGTATGCTGCAGCGATAGCTTGTGCAATTTGGGGAATAACACTTTACTGGTTTGCTGGAGTATTGTATTGCATTCAAGCCTATAAGCTATTAATAAAAAAGTTTAAATAAGGATTATAAGTAGTATAAACTGGTTTGAATAACGGACATATTATGGTGCAAAAGACTTCTAATCTAAATCATGATGTGAATAACACTGATAATAGTGTTATTCCAGAGTCTTTTCCTGCTCCAACCGTTATCTTATTTTCAAAACGCAGAGCAGTTTTTTCCAAATCTGTATTTGCTCTTGGTCCTCATCATGTGACTAATTCAAGTTATAACTTTTCTAACCATAATGAAAAAAGACGTCGTATTGAAGACTATTCATTACGCTTAATTGACGATTTAAGCAATAGACCAGTGGATCCTCTTTTTATGGATTCCCGTCTTAATAAGCAGAATGTTAGTAAGATTAATCTCTGGATTACTAGAATAATTGTCTTTATTATTTGTGTTGCTCTTGGTACTGTGGGAAGCCAATTTGTGCGAAAATTGCATACGGATTCTCGTAAAGCCATACGTTTATCGTTAGCTAACGAGCTTACTTCTCACGCAAGCCGTTTTGACAATCTTGTTAAAGATGTAACTAGATTGCGGGCTAGTGTAGATCGTGAGTCAAAAAGAATTAATACTCCTTATGAAAATCAAGTTGATAAATCTGACAATATGACGAATGGTACACATGGCGTTGTAGGGTCTGGAATTGTTTTAACTATTGCTAATCCTATTTCTACAAACAATGACGTCTCTAGCGGCAACATTCCTAGAGAAATGGCTAAAGGAGAAAGAATTAGGGTTGTTACAGATAGAGATATTCAGATTTTTGTTTCCATTCTTTGGGATGCAGGCGCAGAAGCAATATCAATAAATGGTCATAGAATTGGCGCTCAAACGTCCATCCGTACTGCTGGGTCAACTATTCTTATAGGTGTTAATCAGACTCAAAGCCCTTATATGATTGAGGCTATTGGAGACAGTTCTAGTCTTATTGAAAAGTTAAATTCTCAAAAGCGCTCTCCGTGGTTTGTTTCTCTTAGCGACGCAGGTATTAACCCGCAAATTTCTAAGTCAAATACGCTTAAGCTTTCTGCTGCGGGAACTGGTGAAATTAATTTTGCAAAAGAATTATTGAGTAGGAGATAGGAAAATAGGTTATGACAGCTGTTCTTGGATTGATTTTAGGTGCGCTTATTGGGATTGTTGTACATCCTGATATTCCAGTAGTTATTCAACCTTATCTGCCGATTATGGTTCTTGCAGCCTTGGATGCTCTGCTTGGAGCTGCTAGAGCTTATTTTGAGCGTAGTTTCTCTGATAAGGTGTTTGTTATTTCATTCTTTTCGAATGTTATTGCTGCTACTCTTTTAGTTTTACTCGGAAACCAACTTGGAGTTGGAGCACAATTGCAAACTGCTGTTATTGTTGTATTAGGAATACGAATCTTCTCTAACGTTTCTGCAATACGTCGTTTTATATTTAGAGGCTGATATGCGTCACCCATTTTCTAATACATCAAAAAATAGCATAAAGAACGACAATTTAGACGATACTTTTGATAAAAATGTTGACAAAAATATTGATAAAAATATTGACAATATCGTCAGAAAATTGCATCGTCAGCATGCTAAAGATCGCGAAAGTGATCGTACACAAACAGGTTCTTTCCCGATTGTTAAACGAAAAAATAAGCCTTCATTGCAAGGTCATATTACGCGTACTCGTATTTTAACTGGCTTACTTGTTATGCTTCTTTGTGCATTGCTTGGATTTGCTTATATGATTCAAGTTAATAGAAGTACACTTGTATATCAGACGATGAGTGAGGATGAGCTTACTCGTTTAATTACAGAAACTAATTCGCAAATACAAAATCTAGAGCAGCGAAAGTTTGAGTTAACTAGCCAGCTTAATTCTTTAAAAGCATCTGTTAACAAACAGGAGGAAGCTGCTAGGATTGCTAAGCAGAATTCTCAGACGAGTGGTTTAATATCTGGTCGTCTTCCAGCTGTTGGTAAGGGAGTAATTATTCACATTACTGCTGGAGAAAAAGAGCGTGTGGATGCTGCTACAATGTTTCAACTGCTTGAAGAGCTTCGTAATGCTGGAGTGGAGGTTATGTCTGTTAACGACATACGTATAGTAACTTCTAGCTATATTTCTGACACTAAGCATGGGTTATTGTGTGATGCAATTGAGATTAATCCTCCATATGTTGTTAAGGCTATTGGCGAGCCTCAGAATTTGCAAAACGCCGTAAATATTGCTGGGGGAGTTGGGTCTAGATTAAAAGTCAAATTCGGTGCTTCCGTATATGTTTCAACGCCTGAAGAGGTTGAAATTCGCTCGACACGCGAACCAAAACAGTATCAATATGCAAAACCGGTCGAATAAGAAGGTAAAATAGCAATTATGACTGAACCGATTCCTACTGCTGGCGAAACAACCATTATTGGTATGCCAGCTATTACCATTCCAATAAACTCTAATGCAGATCGTCCTCTTAGGCAGGATGATTTAGATACTATAGCAAAGCTGCTTCCTGGTACCGCTTTACTTATTTCTACACGTGGAGCAGTTTCTGGATCGCGTTATTTACTAGATGAGGACGTCGTTTCTGTTGGACGAGATTCTAGAGCTGATATTATGCTAGACGATTCTACTGTCTCTAGAGCTCATGCTGTTTTTCGTAGAAATGGTACTGTTTTTAGCATTGCTGACGCTGGAAGTCTAAATGGAACGTATGTTAATCGTAACCGTGTTGATGAAGCTATTCTTCATAATGGTGACGAAATTATGATTGGCAAGTTCCGATTAATGTTCTTTACGTGTGACGCTGTTACTAAACGATAATGAATTTTGAAAACTCTCCTGAAGATAGTGCGTTGGTTGATTCTTTAAAACATGATCATCAGCCAACGCAGGGGGAACTGTTTTCGTTTTCGGATGATGAAGAGTATTCCACAGGATACCGTGGAAGCGTTGCTATGAATATCGCTGGTATTACATATAGACAACTTGATTATTGGGCTCGTAAACACATAATTGAGCCTTCTATTAATCCGTCTCATGGTTCTGGGTCTCGTCGTTTATATTCTTTTAAAGACATTGCAATTATGGCGGTTTCTAAGCGACTTTTAGACGCTGGAGTAAATCTTACTAATGTGACTACTGCTATAGTGTTTTTAAATTGTTTTAGTGTAAAGCATCTCGAAAATATGACCATAATTTGCGATGGTCAATCTGTTGTGGAATGCGATAGTAATCAGGAAAATATGCGAGATATGCTTGAATGTGGCACAGCTGTTTTTGCTATAGCTGTTGGTCGTATTGTTAAACAGGTTAAAGCTGATTTAGACTCTGATTATCTAAGTAAATTTCTAATGTATTTGTATATTTTATCCCTAAAATATATCTAATCTGACATAACGTACATTATCGGATAAATACTCATATATTTTTTAGCACGAAAAACAAATAATATTTCAAAATTATTCAAAATACTCATTAATGGCATTATTCAAATCAGAAACACTGTCGATAATACGATATGCTCCGTGAGTTTTAAGCTCACCAGGCTCGGCATAACCCCAAGAGCAACCCAAACAATCAATATCGCATGCTAAAGCGCCATCAACATCCGTCCAACGGTCGCCAACCATTAAAGCACGATCCCGTAAAGGATTGAATCCAATATTTTCAAAAACATAGCGAATAACTTGATCTTTATTAATCCTAGACATATCTTTGCTAGCACCATAAATACCATCAATCAAGTTTGTCAATCCAAAATGATCACAAATTGGTTTAACTTGATATTCAGGCTTGCAAGATGCAGTAGCAAGATAATAACCAGACTTTCGTAGCAACTTAAGCTGTTCAGGGATGCCATCATAAACTTTGTTCAAAAAATTCCCAGTAATCATATCACCATTTGGATTATCAGGATCTATAAAAGTTGCAACTTCGGAATAATATTTCCTATACAATTTAACGCCTTCAGATTGCAATTCTTTAGGCATATGATTCCTCTGAAAAGATTCAAGTATAGACGGTCCAACAAAACGCAACATTTCAGTATCATCAGGTATCTGCATACCAAGATCAGACATCGCTTTTTTAGCGCACGCAATAATACCAGTATGCGATTGTGTTAAAGTACCATCTAAATCAAGAAGAACAACTTTCATGACAGCTTATTTCCCTTAGAAGTGTTTTGTTTGTAAAAATAATTCTCACTCGTAATCAGGAATCCAACCCTCATGATGCATCTTTAAACGCTTATCAAGTAAAGCTTTAAGCTCTTCTTCACTTCTACGCTCTAAAAGCATATCCCAATGCGTGCGAGCTGGCTTATTAAAATCATCATCTGGCCTGTCTGCATCGCCTTCCTTATGTGCTAATGCACCACAACGGCATTCCCACTCTTCAGGGATCTCGGCACCTTGAGCAAATGGAAGAATCGTTCTGTGACCCTTAGGGCACACATATGCAACATCGTTACGAGCAGCGAAATCAACATTATCGTCGGATTCCAATGATTTAGCTCCAATGCTCATTCCACGTAAACTGCGCTCTGCCATAATATATTATTCTCCTTTTTGTTTTCATTATAAAGCTAGCGAATTGCACGGACGATACACAAAGGTATACCATGATATATCAATAACATATCAAACATCACAATAAGCAACTACCCCGCGATTAATAAGTTTAGCTGCTTCATAAGCATTGTGAGCTAAAGAATCATCTACGTTAGGCAATATTTTCAAATATTCGCTAGCAACAGCAAGTTGATTAAGTAAGTCAATAAGTCTTTTTGCAAATCTGACAAAATCACCACCAGTTATGTCAGTATTTTGCAATATGTTGAGTAAATCAGCACCTTGAGCCCAATCATAAATCATATCAATTGCACCAAAATCAAGAGGTCTTAAAGCATCAAGATGATTATTCAAGCACATATCACTTATACGAATAAATAATTCTTTCATCTTTAAAACTGTATTGAATACAGGCGCATTTAATCCTCCAGGATACCTACGCGGCTCTCCCCCAGCAGGACCCCTAGATTCATACACTAATGCAGATAAACAAGACAATAATTGAATAGGAGTTAGATTATTAAAAATTCCTTCACAAATTGATTGAGCAAAAACAACATCAAGCTCGTTGTAAAGTCTACGAAGCAACTGACCCTTGTCTGTTAACACTAAAGCATCGTTCGTATTTTTTAAATAATCTAATCTACAAAGTACTTCACAAATACTATCAAAACATCTTGCAACTGAGCCGGTGCGAGAATTATAGCGATCCTTAACCTGATTTAGTTCACGCATTTCTCGAGCCCAATAATAACCCCAGTGTAAATGTTCTTGAATATCTGGGCATCCTGCACAAGGATGGTTACGCTCCTCGTTGCGTAAGGTATCGATAGTTTTATCTAATTCTTTAAAAGCTTTAGCACGCTCAACTTCACTAGCAAATATTGTATGCTTAAGTTTTCTACGCTGATCATGTTGAGCATCTTTAAGACGCATTCTAAGAGTCATAAACTCAGAAAAATCACCTTGAATGCAATGAAAAGCTTGTTCATAACCGCTAATAGCTTCTTTAAGATCCTCAATACGACTTAAAAGCCTTTGAGCAGAAGCATTGGCTTCCCATTGAGCAAAAGAACTGCTTAGAGTTATGCGAGCAGTTTTAACATCACTATTATTTAGGAGATTAACAGCCATGTTGAATGTAGGAACAAAGCTAGAATGAAGAGGATACACTCGTTTACTAGACAAGGATGCAGCCTTAGAAGGATCAAAATCAGGATTGTCAATTAACACTGCATGACCAATATCATCTATGCCACGTCTGCCAGCGCGACCAGTAAGTTGTGTGAACTCACCAGGAGTTAGCGGAACGTGACCTGTACCATCAAATTTAACAAGTTTTTCAACAACAACACTTCTCGCAGGCATATTTAAACCTAAAGCAAGAGTTTCTGTAGCAAAAATAACCTTAATAAGACCGCGTTCAAAAAGCGTTTCTACAATATGGCGAAAAATAGCAATCATACCAGCGTGATGAGCTGCAAAACCTTGTTCAAGAGCATACCTAAAACGCTCAAATCTAAGTGCCTTTAAATCGCTTTTGCTTAGCTTATTTTCCGCAATCATAGAATCAACTATTCTGCGAATTTCATACATTTCTTCATCGCTAGTAAGAGATAATCCAGCGTTTAAACATTGTTGAACAGCCTGATCGCATCCTGAACGAGAAAAAATAAAATATATTCCTGGTAGCATATCAAGGTAATCAAGCTCATCTATAACAGCCCACCTTTTAGGGGTGTGTCTAACAGCAACTTCTCCCCTATTACTTTTAGATGAATTAGAAAACTTATTCTTAGAAAACTTGCCTTTGCTAAAACGTTTATTTACATTACGATAAGATGCTTTACGTCGTAAAGAGGCATTCTCCCATTGAGTGATTTTTCTTGTTAAAGCAAGATTTACATGATTGGTGCTATTACCATTTTTATCAACATCATATAAGTTAAGTAATTCAGGCTCTGTGCGTCCATCCTTTTGGATAATAACATGTCTTTCAAGTGGAACAGGACGATGCTCATCTACAACCAAATGTGTTTCTCCGCGCACAGAAGAAATCCATGCACTAAAATCTTCCACATTAGAAACAGTTGCAGAAAGACCAATAATCTTAACGCTCTGAGGAAGATGAATAATAACTTCTTCCCACACAGCACCCCTGAACTTATCTGCAAGATAATGAACCTCATCTAAAACAACAAATCCAAGAGATTTAAGAGTAATTGAACGTTCATAAAGCATATTGCGTAAAACTTCTGTAGTCATAACAACAATATCAGCCTCTGGATTAACCGAAGTATCTCCAGTTAAAAGTCCAACTCTATCTATTCCATAAACTTCACAAAAATCATGATATTTTTGATTACTTAAAGCCTTAATAGGAGTTGTGTAAAATGTTTTAACTCCACGATTTACGCCTAGAAAAACAGCAAAATCAGCAACAACAGTTTTACCTGCTCCAGTAGGAGCTGCCACAAGAACATTATCTCCATTTTCCAGTGCATCAATTGCTTCTGCTTGAAAATCATCTAAATCAAAACTTAAAGATTGTTCAAATTTTGCAGCCATAGTTCGAGAGTGCTCAATAGTTTGCTTAAACAAATTAAACCGTTCAGCTGGAGATAAAGGAATTTCAGAATCATTCTTGTAATCGTTTGAATCAACAAGAATATCATTTTTCTTTTTCTTGCGATATGACGTCTTAGACATAAAAAAGTTTAGTTCTTTCTTCTTAAATCAAAATAATTTTAAGTTCGCAATTCACTAAGATTCTTTTGACTCTTTAAAATTAGGATTATCAATATCTTCTTGACGCAACGACTTTGTATTCCAATTTTGCCAAATGGACTTATGGGTTTCTCTTATACGATTATGACGATCATTAACCTTAATTCGAGTATGCTCGTATCTACGTGCCGCATCCTTTATAGGACGAGTGAATAGCGGGCTTGTATCATTATCTAAAGAATCATCATTGTCTTGAAGTCTTTCAAAGCAAGAAGAAACTTTTTCAAGAAAACTTGAAGAATTTTCAAAAATCCTAAAAGCATTTCTAATAGCGAAAACAGTCCCGCATGCAATCATACAAAGCATGAAAAGCGTAATAATAACCCAAATCCACCACGGCATTTTAATTCTCCACAATAGGAGAATCGCTATGATCAACACTCAATTCACGTTGAGCACGAGCAATAATCATAGTACGCAAAGTTTCTGGAGAAACAGCTTTAATATGACGGGCATGCGCAATACAGAAAGCAACAAACCAAGAATCTGAGCAAACAGTCAAATGAACTTTAACCCCACTCCCACAAGGCTCAACCGTAGCACCTGAAAGACTCTTTAAGAAGTTTAAATCAGGTTCATCAGTGATAAAGCATGTTTGCGTACCATTGTCAAAACTCCACTTACGAAGTTCGCTAATAGGAACATCTGGAATTTCTACAGGGCAAACAGGCGTAATTACCTCTGCATGCTCAATGCGAGCAACGCGAAGAACTTGCCAAATTCTAGGCAAACCATTTGCCTTATTGATAGAAGTATCCTTCGCAACTAGACTACGTTTATCTTCTGGAGCCTGATTTTCAACATCAGTCCAAACTGCAACGTAATAAACGCCTTCATCAACAAAAATCTTAGAAGGTGCAACAACTTTCCTACGAGTTCTGCCTGCTCCGTCTGTATACTCCATGTCAATTAGAGCACCAGCATTAATAGCGCTACGAACTATAGAACAGTTTCTAGGCTCTACTTCATAACCAGTAAGGCTCAGCCAAGGAGTTTCACCTGGACGCACATGCCTACGCAAACGCATATACAAAGCCTTAGCCTGGTCTCTCTGTTCAACAGGAAGAAGCGGAGAATGAGCAAGATAATTAACTGATGCGGTCAACATGCTCATATACTGTTGAGAAACACCAGCCAAACGCTCAAGCCCTAATGAATTTGTTGCAGAAACAATTCCTTCAGCTTCTAGCAAAGACCAATCAATATCGAAGAACTGACTACCAGCCATCTCTCCATCATCAGATACAGTCGTAAGAGTATTGATATCTTTGTGCAAAATAGCAACAAATCTACGAAGTTCGTCTTCACTCTTTGGCTTTCCTATAAATCTAACAGCAAGCTCATCCAATGGGAACTCTTCACCAAGATGTGCAGAAAGGAAGAGCATTAATCGAAGTCTGCGATCAACCTCACTGCCAGTTTGGAAAGATGCTTTCTTTTGGCGTGATTTGTCTGGCTCAGAGTCAGACAAATCCTGATTATCGTCAGAGCTATTTTGCGATAAATCGTCTTGCTCAACATAATCTTCATCGCAAGACACAAATTCCGTTGCAGCATTAAGTCTACGATGGAATGCATCTACTGCTTCTTGTGGACTTACAACACAAGAACCTGGATGTTCAAGCACAAACATCGCTAAATCATCTGAATCAGTATAAGCAACATTCAAATGCTCGCCATCAACATCAACTGTTGCGGCGAATCTACGTGAATCAATAACCTTAACTAATGCATCTGGAATTGTCTGAGTGCCTAAACCTGGAGCGATAGAATCAAGACCTAGTCCAGGTATAGGAGTTTGAGGAACTCTTGGAGCTGTGCGAGACGCAGAAGAATGCTGTTGCTCAACTTTACGAGATTCAGAAGAAGAAATGGACATAGACCTAGCCAAATAATTGGCAGCAGCCAAAACAGGAAGTTCTTCTTGCTCGAAACGTATACGAACTCTTGGCTCATCGCCAAGCTGCAATCTATAAGATGCAAAATCTTGCCCTTCGGATTTGGAAGAATATTCTGGCTGTCGTGACTCAATTGCAATTCCCATAGCCGCAAGTTTTGCACGATCCCTTTGGAACTGCTTGGCAAAAGCTGCCTTAGCAGCCTGATCAGCAAGCTCTCCATATGAATCAGCATAAGCTTTAACTCGTTGTGCAATCTGACGCGAAGTCAGCCATTGTGGAAATGCGGAAGACAACACCGCTAGCACATCTAGCTCATGTTTGCCCCACTTATCGGAAAAACGACGTCTTCCGTTACTTCCTTCTGCCATTGGTCCTCACGTATCGTTTCTTTTGTAGTTTCCTTCCATGCATAGAGAATCTGCGATTAATGTAAGACGCTAAATCCTCCACACACACTTTATCTATTTTAATGGTGTTTTGCTATACGTGTGGACATTTTTAAAAAAACTCATGATTTTTCTTATTTTATTATTTTCAAGGGTAAGAGAACCCTTGAAAACAAGCCATTTCACGCGCGACACGCCATAAATATTTTTTAATTCTCAAATTTCACACGCTATTTACACCCATTCATCTGGTTCAATACCCTGAGGCCCAACAAATTCCCCATTTGGAACGTAGCTTGGCTCTCCAGTATCTTCTAAAACAGCATCGGAGAACATAGAAACCTGATTACCAAATGTCCAATCACCACGAATAGTAACTGACTTTGCAGCAGCTAAAGCAGGAACCGAATAAGGGAATCTTTCGTTGAAATCATTGATATTTCGATAATAACGAGGATCGAGATCAATATCTGGGAATATGTAGTTGCCATCCTCCATCTCATAAGAATCAGTAAGATGGAATCTGTCTGAACGCATTATAAACAAATCATTAGTTGTCTTGACAGGCAAGAATCTCATTCTATCTACTTCTACACAAATAGCATCATTAAAAAGCGAAATTGCAGCACCCATCGCAGTTTCCAGCTGAATAACTTTCTCGCTTTTTTCATTTGTAGGATCAATAGTTTTTCTATTGCAAATCACAGGAAGAGGAAGAACTCCATTGTATTCTTCCAACTTTTTTTGTAATGCGTCAACGCGAACCCAAATATTATTTGTATTAAAATAGGGATGTTTCTTAATACTTTGAGCACTTCTTCGATCTTCTGGATGAACTTGAGTCATTTCTCGAAGCATCATTCTTCCAGTTTCGAGATCTCTAACAATATGACCACCTTTACGATCGGCTTGAGTACGCTTAGCAACCTCAATCATTATTGAAGCACCCGTGTTTTCAAAGTGCTGAGCAAGAGTACGAGAAGGTCTAGCGCCTAAATTATCTGAATTTGAAATAAATAAATATTCAATACCATTTTTCTTCAAAACGTTTAACAATCCTGATTCCCAAATTGTAGAGAAAATATCTCCATGACCTGGAGGACACCACTCTAACTCAGGATCTTCTGGATAAGAAACTGGCTCACAGGTTTCCTCTAGCAATTTCGGTTCTTGATGCTGAATAATTTCAACAGGAATGTTTTCTTGAGAAAATTTACGATTACGCTTCAGCACTTGTAATGTATCTTTAGATGTGCGGAAAGAGTTCATAAAAATAAGAGGTAAATCAACACCTAAGCGTTGGCGTGCTGTAAGAACCTGACCGATTATTATATCTATAAATCGCATTTGTCGAGCTTTGTGCCTACGGACAGGCAACAAAGATTTTGCGCACGACAATCCCATAGACGTTCCCAAACCACCATTAAGCTTAATAAACGCTGTTTTTGCAAAAGCGTTTACAGCTTTATCATGATCAATAGTCTCATAAATTTCGTGAAAATTTGGAACACTCTTAATAGGCTCTACAGTGTTTTCGCGAATAAATTCACCAGACTTATCATTAATCCACGAGTCATAAAGATGCGCAAATTGATTAATCGCAATCTCACTCATACCTTGTTCGCGCATCTTTGCAGCGGACAATTCAAAAGTGTCGCCCATTTAAGACAGCCTCCTTGTATGCATTATGTTTAATAGTTTATCTATTCAATCTATATGTTGCAAACAAGGTGAATGGATTTTATTACTAAAAATCAAAAAATAGCACAACAGGCGGAATCAAACCCATTGCGCTATTATTCATAATTAATCTAAAAATTAGAATTAATCATGCTTTTTATTATTTTTATCTTGGTTAGTATTTTGACTATCATCTAAATTCTCGTCACCAGTTTCTAGATGATGCTCATCGTAGCCTTGCAAGTAACGAGTACGACGCCAATGGTGAATAGAAGCGTTTGTACCGCGGTGATGCACGTGGTACTTTCTAGGAGTTCCACCGTACGGAAGCTCTTTAACTTCCTTAGCAACAGCAATCTGATTCACGTTAGAAGGATCCATAATTGCGATTGGCGCAACAGGTTCTGGTTCAGTCGGAGCTGCAGTTCTGCTACTGAGCTTTGATGGGAGCCATTCAGCAAACCAAGAAAGCGCCCAGCAAATCAAGAAGTACACAACTGCAGCAACAGTCAAAGTTTGCAAAATGTTAAAGTACATTGATCCAAGTCGTCTAGATTCTTGGAGCAAATCAGTGTACATAATGATGGAACCTAATGCAGTGTCTTTTAACACAACAACAAGCTGAGTTACTGCTGCTGGGAGCATTGCGATGATAGCTTGTGGCATTTCGATTTGTGTTAAAGACTGATATTGAGATAGTCCAAGTGCCAAAGACGCTTCACGCTGACCGTTAGGAAGATTTCCAACGCCAGATCGAACTAGCTCTGCAACAACGGAACCGTTGTACAAGATCAAAGACAACACAACGGCCCAGTAAGACGCGCCACTTATTCCAGCAAACGCAAATCCTCGCCAAAGGAAGATCATAAGCAAAAGCACTGGCACAGCGCGGCAAAACTCAACTACAACGGCAGAAATGCTGCGAAGAAACAGGTTAGGCAATAGTCTTAAAAGACCAAATAAAAGTCCAAAAACTATCGATCCCACAACGGCAAGAAGTGAAGCTTTAAGAGTCATCCACAATCCTGGAAGATAAAAATCAGTCCACGCTTCCGATTCCACAGCTGGATTCCACAAATCCCACGAAAGCTGATTTTCGCCTTCGGGAGGATTGCTAAGTCTTAAAAGCAAAGCAATAACAATAAGTGCAAACACAACGCACGCAACAATATTTGCAATGCGAATCTTTTTTAAAGCCTTAGGCCCAGGCGCATCAAATAACAGAGATTTTTCTTGTTTTTTTGCCATTTTCATCACCTTCTAACCGCAAGCTTATTAGACAAATAAGTTGTGAAAATACCGATTGGAATAATCAACACAATGTATCCGCACGCAAAAATCAAAAAGATTGGAACAATCAAATCTGCATGCCTTTCAATCATCTCACTCATAAGAGTAGATGTTTCAGTTGCAACAGATGCAGCTGCAGCAACAGTGGAATTTTTAAGCAACGCAATAAAAGTGTTTCCAAGAGGTGCTACAGATCCGCAAAATGTTTGAGGCAAAATCACATTAAAAGCCGATTGGAAGAAGTTAAGTCCAAGCGCTCTACATGCTTCTGCCTGACCCAAAGGTACGGTATTTAAACCAGATCTTAAGGATTCGCAAACAAAAGCTGCAGTGTAGAAACTCAAGCCAGCAATTGCAAGCCAGAAGAAGTTTACGCTAAAAACAGTTGAAAAACCGAGCTTTAGCTGAGCATACACGCCAAGAACCATAAATACCATGATTATTGTTAGAGGCATATTCTTAAAGAACTCAACGTATGCGCTTGCAATAATTCGAAGCGAATGAATTGGGCAAATCCTCATCATAACTAGAATCACACCAAGAATCGTTGAAAAAAGCACGCTCCACAATGTGATTTCAATATTCACCAAGAATGCTCCTGGAATATTGTATGAAGTAAATAATTGCACAAAGTCTTGCATTTTACTCCTCCCCCTCATTTGGTACTGGCGGATTATACTTTGCGTTTGGCTTAAAACCAGTTCCGCGCATGTTATCGTCTAAAGCTCTTTTCCATGAACCATTTTTAATCATGTCTTTAAGAGCATTATTAATGCGCTTAGCTAGCTTAGTGTTTCCTTTTTTAATGCCAATGCCGTAGTGCTCTTCAGTAAATGGCTTACTAACAAGCTTTAGTCTGCCTCTAGATGCTGTAGCAAGACCAGCGAGAATAATATCGTCTGTTGTAACAGCGTCTACGATTCCAGAGAATAATGCTGTTGCACATTCTGCATAGCCAGGCTGTTGCATAAGTTGAACTTTTGAAGAGTACTTCTCTTTAATAACTATTGCAGACGTAGAACCAGTTACTGAGCATAAACGCTTTCCGTCTAAATCGTCTGGACCGCTTACTTTATGCTCGTCTTTGCGAACTAATAAATCTTGACCTGCAATAAAGTATGGTCCAGCAAAAGAAACAGTGTTTTTTCTAGCATCTGTTATAGAATATGTTGCAACAATCATATCTACATCGCCATTTTGAAGCATTGCTTCACGCTGTTTTGAAGGCGATTCCTTCCAAACAATCCTATCTTCGGAGTAACCCAACTTTTTGGCAACGTACTTTGCAACGTCTACATCAAAACCAACGTAAGTTCCAGACTTTTTAAAGCCAAGACCAGGCTGATCAAACTTAATGCCAATGCGTATTACATCGTTGCGACTATTTTTACTGCAAGCGCTAAGTGGTAGAACGCAGCACAATGCGCAAATCATAGATAAAATTGCGCGATATGTATGTCTTAATCCCAGTTTGTAACGCTTACACTTAAGCGCAATATTGTGTAAATATTTCATAACTACCTCTTAAAGATTTAAAAAATCGCTATTAATGATTTAAAAACGAGTCAAATTAATGAGTCAAAATCTTTGAAAGGAAGTCTTTTGCTCTGTCTGTCTTTGGATTTTCAAAGAACTCTTCTGGTGTATTTTGCTCAAGAATTCTGCCATCTGCCATAAACACGATTTTGTCTGCAGCTTTACGTGCAAAACCCATCTCGTGAGTAACGCAAATCATGGTCATTCCTTCTTTTGCAAGCTCAACCATAACATCAAGAACTTCGTTAACCATTTCTGGATCAAGCGCAGATGTAGGCTCATCAAAAAGCATAACCTTTGGATGCATTGCAAGCGCGCGAGCAATTGCCACTCGCTGCTGCTGACCTCCAGAAAGCTGAGAAGGCATTTTGTTAGCTTGATTATCAACACCAACTCTAGCAAGAAGATCCATTGCCAAACTTTCTGCTTCTTGCTGCTCCATATGACGAACCTTAATAGGAGCAAGCGTAACGTTTTCTAGAATCGTCTTGTTTGCAAAAAGATTAAAAGACTGGAACACCATTCCTACTTCTGCACGCAATGCGGCAAGTTCTTTTCCCTCTTGAGGAAGAGGCTTACCATCAATGCGAATGTCTCCAGAGTCAATAGTTTCAAGACGATTAATCGTCCTGCACATTGTTGACTTGCCAGAACCAGAAGGTCCAATAATAACAAGCACTTCGCCTTTATTAACAGTCAAGTTAATATCTTTTAAAACGTGAAGCTTACCGTAGTGTTTTTCAACATGGCTAAGTTCCACCAACGGCTGTGCTACTTTTTTTGTGTTGTTTAATTTAGTATCCATAAAAAGGATTCTAATGTTCTTTTGTTACATGCGTTTATCGTAATAGTTACTTTTAAACGCTTATAAAGTTACGGAAAACAATAAAAATGATACCAAAATGTTAATTTTAGTTTAAAAATGCCGTTAAGTTCGGATTTCCTAATACAATCACACAACTTAACGGCATTTATTAGCAATATTTAAATTGTAAATTATTGCATTCTATTATATTTACGATTACTCGTCTTCTTCTGGATCGTAATCGACGCCAGTTTCAGCACGCTGTTCGTCAGAAATTGGAGCAGGAGCGCCAGTTAGAGGGTCGCGTCCGCCGCCAGCCTTAGGGAAGGCGATTACGTCGCGAATCGAGCTTGCGCCTGCAAGAATTGCAGCAGTACGATCCCAGCCCAAAGCAATACCAGCGTGAGGTGGAGCACCGTACTTAAAGGCTTCAAGCAAGAAGCCGAACTTTTCTTCTGCTTCCGCTTTGTCGATTCCAAGAACATCAAGCACGCGATCTTGAATATCGTCGCGGTGAATACGAACGGAGCCACCGCCCATCTCGTTACCGTTGCACACGATATCGTAAGAATCGCTCATTGCATGCTCTGGATCTTTATCGAACTTATCAATCCAATCAGCAGATGGCATTGTAAATGGATGGTGCATAGAAGTCCACTTAGAATGGCCAACTGCAACATCATCATCGTCTGGATCATCTGTGCGCTTAAACAATGGGAAGTCAACAACCCAAGTAAACGCAAACTCGTCTGGGTGAAGCAATCCTGCGCGGCTTGCAAGCTCTACACGAACTGCACCAAGCAAAAGCTGAGAAGATTCACGGCTTCCTGCTGCAAAGAATACAGCATCGCCATCTTGCGCACCAACAGCTTCCTTAAGTCCTGCACGCTCTTCTTCGCTAAGATTCTTAGCAACAGGGCCTTTTAGCTCACCATCTTCACCAAAGAGCACAGCAGCCAACATAAGGAGCTTGGAACACGCGGAATGGAGTGTTCTTAAAGAAGTCAGTCAACTCAATAAGTGGGTTTCCAAAACGCAAATCAGGCTTGTCGGAACCGTACTTATCCATAGCTTCCTGCCAAGTGATTCGAGGCAAAGGAAGAGTAATCTCGTGACCAGCTTCCTTCCAAATAGCAGCAATAACGCGCTCTGCCATAGCCATAACATCTTCTTGGCTTGCAAAGCTCATTTCCATATCAAGCTGAGTGAACTCAGGCTGACGATCAGCACGGAAATCTTCATCACGATAGCAGCGAGCAAGCTGATAGTAGCGCTCAACACCAGAAACCATAAGCAACTGCTTTAAAAGCTGCGGAGACTGTGGAAGAGCGTACCAAGAGCCTGGAACCAAACGTGCTGGAACAACAAAGTCGCGAGCGCCTTCTGGAGTGGACTTAATAAACGTTGGCGTTTCTACTTCTGTAAAGTCCATATCTTCCAAAGCGTGACGAGCTGCCTTAGCCATATCAGAGCGAAGCTTTAGATTACGCTGCATTGATGGGCGGCGCAAATCAAGATAACGATACTTCAAACGAACATCTTCGCTAGGAAGCTTGTTTTCAGACTCGTTTTCCAATGCTGTAGAAACCTGGAATGGTAACGCATCGGACTTAGCGAGAATTGTCATTTTATTCGCAACGATTTCGATTTTTCCTGTTGCTAAATGGTCATTTTCATTGCCATCTGGACGCAGGCGAACTTCGCCAGTAACCTGAACAACAAATTCACTACGCAATGGTCGCGCAGTTTCCTCATCGTAAATAACAACCTGCACTAAACCTGTGTTGTCACGAACATCTACGAAAGCGACGCCACCGTGATCACGGCGACGATCAACCCAACCAGCAATGGTTACGTTCTGTCCGACCAAGGTCTCAGTCACTTCAACGGCATGGTGTGTGCGATACGCCGTCTGGCTCATAAGTCCACTTCCTTGTTTAAATAATTTTGTTAATTTTTGTTTTGACTTTAATAGTTTACCGCATGAATCGCGCGTTCAAATATTGCAAAATATATTCTTAAAATATAAAGCAAATTATTGAGCGCAAGAAACAGTCTGCCGGGCATAAACAGTATCTGGTTGCCAAGACGTGGCGTCTGCAGAAACTTGTTCCCCAGTAATAATATTCTTCACTTCATCATGGTTAGATTCAGAATCTGCACTATCAGCTGGGAACCACACATAAGGAATACCTAACTTATCTGCATATTTTATCTGCTTACCAAGTTTTGCTGCACTTGGAGAGACATCGGCAGCAATTCCTCTAGCACGAAGCTTTCGAGCAATCTCGTTACAAGCAGACCTATCTTCCTCATCCCAAACTGCCACCAATACTGCAGCAGGAGAAACACGGGAAACAGTGGCACCAGCTGTGTGAAGCATATAAGAAAGTAAACGCGAAAGTCCTATAGAAAGACCTACGCCTGGATACTTTTTATTACCTTGAGAAACAAGATTATCGTAGCGTCCGCCAGAGCAGATTGATCCAAGGGATTCAGCACCATCCAAGAATGTTTCATACACAGAGCCAGTGTAATAATCCAATCCTCGCGCAATCTTCAAATCTGCCACAACAGCACCTGGACGAATTTTTGCTGCATCGTCCACAATCATTGCAAGAGTTTCAACACCTTGTGAAGCTAAAGTGTACGATTCGTTATCTTCACTGCGAGAAATATCATGCTTATCGCATAATTCATCGAAACGAGACTTCAACTCATCTCCTGTTTCAGCAGTAAGTTCAGCCAATTCTAAGCATGCAGCAGCTTGGGAGTCCGTAGCTCCGCACTCTTTTACCAAAAGCTTAGCAACTTCTTCAGCGCCAATTTTGTCGAGTTTGTCGATTTCTCGAAGAACTCCCTCAATATCGCTTAAACCAATACCTCGATAAAAACCTTCAGAAAGCTTACGATTATTGGCGTGAACAGTGGCTTTAGGTAATCCAAATTCGCGCAAACGTTCAAGTGCTTCTACCATAACAAGAGGAAGCTCTACTTCGTAGTGAGACGGCAAATCACCATTCCCCACAACATCAATATCTGCTTGAACAAATTCACGGAAGCGTCCTTCTTGCGGACGTTCGCCGCGCCAAACTTTTTGCATCTGCCAGCGTTTAAAAGGAAAAGCTAAATCGCCAGTGTGTTCAACAACATAACGACTAAGAGGAACTGTTAAATCAAAATGCAAACCTATTCGATTTTCAACAGGAGTGTCGCTTTCATGCCCCACCTCTTGCAATCTAGACAAAAGATATATTTCTTTGCTAGTTTCGCCTTTTTTTAACAGACTTGAACCCTGCTCAACAGCACGAGTTTCAATGCCTATAAAACCATTTAATTCAAATACTTCCCGCAATGTGTCCATAACACGCTGTTCAACAGCGCGCTCACTAGGAAGCCACTCTGGAAAACCAGATATTGATGAGCCTTGTACCATGTCCACTATAATAGGTTATGTTGCGGAAAAATCATGGCTTACCGTCATACTTATTCGTAACACTGTTACCGTGCATTTGCTGTAAGGAGTCGACCCGTGACCGAACAGACTAAACCTGAAGAAACTACTAAACAAACTACCCCAAAGCCGCATGCGCCGTCGCCTGCAAACTTTGCTAACAAGGCTCGCGTTGTTGCTGCGGTTCCAACTATCTCGTATAGCGACGAAGATGTTAAAACCGCTAAAACCTTTGGGCGAGTTGATGAAAATGGAAACGTTTATGTTCGTGAAGGAGCTGACGAACGCGAAGTAGGTCAGTATTCTACTGGTACTCCAGAGGATGCTTTGACTTTCTACGTACATCGTTATCTTGACTTAAAGATTAAGCTTGATCTCTTCGAAAAAAGACTTGAATCGTCTAATGTGAGACCTAAGGAAATTGATGAGACTTTAGCTACTTTAGAGGCGGATCTTAAGGAACCATCGGTAGTTGGAGACATCGCTGCTTTGAATGCTCGACACGCCGAATTGCAAGCTAAGGCTGCGTCTAAAAAAGAAGAACTTGCAAAAGCTCGCAAAGATGAATTAGATAAAGCTCTTAAAGAACGTACTGCTATTGTTGAACAGGCAGAAACGTTAGTTGCTCAAATAGGTGATTCTACAAATTGGCGCTCGCTTTCAGATAAGCTTCGTTCCCTGTTTGACAAGTGGCAGCAACATCAGCGCACTACGATTCATCTCAATAAGGCGGATGCTGACGCTTTGTGGCAGCGATTTTCTAAAGCTCGTTCTGCTTTCACTCAAGCACGCAACGCTTGGGTTAAGGAGCGTGATACTGAAAGAAATACTGCTAAAGAAATTAAGGAAGCCATTATTGCTGAAGCTGAAAGCTTGAAGGAATCAACTAAATGGCGTGAGACTTCTATGAAGTTTAATGCTTTGATGGATCGCTGGAAGAAGGCTGGAAATGCTGGTCGTCAGCACGACGATGAGTTATGGGCTAAGTTCCGTGAAGCTGCAGACACATTCTATCATGCTCGTCAAGAAGATAGAGAAAAGATGAATGCTGGTGAAAAAGAAAATCTTTCCAAGAAGGAAGCTTTGCTTGTTAAGGCAGAAGCTCTTCTTCCTGTTAAAGATGAAGAAGCAGCAAAAGCAGCTCGCAAAGCATTATCTGAGATTCAAGAAGAATGGGACAAGATTGGTTTTGTTCCACGCGAAGATATGCGCAGAATTGAATCCCGCTTAAATGATGTGGATAAGAAGATTAAGGCTGTTGAAGATGCTGCTTGGAAAGATGCTGACCCAGAGGCAGACGCTCGTAAGTCTAGTTTTGCTACGCAATTGAAGGCTCAGCTCGAGGAGCTTGATTCTAAAATTGCAAGTGAAAAAGATGCAAAGCGTAAGGCTAAGCTTCAGGCTGAAAAAGCTACAAAAGAACAATGGTTGAATGCTATTAAGTAATTAATCATTAATCATTTAAATATGGGGTTACTTAAAAATTAAGTAACCCCATATTTAATAGTTTTATTTAACAGTTTCCATTAAAGCTTTAGCAAGTTGAATAAAGGTGTTAGCTAATTGTGAATTAGCTAGGCTTCCATCCTTTTTAAGAACCGCAGGTCTGCCAGACTCTCCAATTTCTCTAATACTCGTATCTAATGGAATTTGTGCTAAAAGAGGCACATTCTTACCAAGAGCTTTACAAAGCTGGTCACTAACGCGTTTTCCGCCACCTGAACCAAAGATTTCCAAGCGCGCTCCATTATTTTCAAACCAACTCATATTTTCTACAACTCCACGCACATTAACTGGAATTTGCAACGCCATAAGACCTGCTCTAACGGCAACATCTGAAGCACTAGGCTGAGGAGTTGTAACAACCACAAGCTCCACATTAGGCAATGATTGAGCAACAGCCAGAGCCATATCTCCAGTTCCAGGCGCCAAATCTAAAAGAAGCACATCTGGGTCTGCCCACCAAACGTCGCAAAGAAACTGTTCAAGAGAACGTTGCAAGCGAGGACCACGCCACAAAATCGCACGATCTGTTCCAGCAAACATTCCAATAGAAATCAGTTTAACTCCCCAAGCTTCCACTGGCATAAGCATGCCATTCAAATTAGTAGGCTGACTTGTAACACCAAACATACGCGGTAGAGAAAATCCATAAACGTCTGCATCTATTGCTGCTGTTTTGTATCCAAGAGCCGCGAAAGTGGCTGCTAAATTGGCAGTTATGGAAGACTTTCCAACTCCCCCTTTTCCAGATGCTATAGCAAAAATTCTTGTTTTAACGCCATTTTTATTAAAAGGATTTTCTTTACGTTCCTCTTTCAAATCCGAAACAAGTTTTGCAAGCTTATCCTTACTCATAGCGCTTATATTTACGTGAGGAACAAGATTTGCATTAGGATATTTTTTTACAGCTGATTGAATTCTCTGTGTAATTACTTGTGCTAGAGGACAATCTGGAACAGTAAGTTCTATGCTTATAGTCACATCATAAGTTGGATAAGAATTATCAAAATCGCATACACTAGTGACATTTTGTTTTCCACTTACGTGTATGCCAGTTACCATATTTAGTTCAGTAACTGAACGACCTAATTCTGGATCAATAACACTTCCTAATAGATCGTAAATGCGAGTTTCGAGTTCAATAGTGCTGCTCATTTTTAACTTTTACGATTCGTTCTTAAAATCAAGTTCGTATTTGCTATCTAGAGCAGATTCAATACTGCCAGTATTAAGCAAAATCTTAAATTGATTCTCATCTAGCATAGGTATACCAAGTTCTTCTGCTTTAGTGGCTTTAGAACCAGCATTTTCTCCTACAATAACGCAATACGTCTTTTTGCTAACAGAAGAGGCTGCTTTTCCTCCCCTAGAAGAAATAGCTTCTTTAGCTGAATCTCTGGTAAAGCCTTCTAATGATCCTGTAACAACAACCGTTTTGCCACTAAGAGTCTGTTCGATACTGTCCGCATTAGAAGAGTCAGAAGATCCAACTACTCCGGCTTCATTCCATTTACGTAAAACTTCACTACGCCAATCTTGAGGATTCTTCGATTTTTCAAACCAATCGTATACGGCTTGAGCAATTTCTGGACCAACTCCATCAATTTGTGTTAAATCTTCAACAGATGCTTTAGAAATATTCTCAATTGAACCAAATCTTGCCGCTATTAGTCTTGCTGTAGGCGGACCAAGTCTACGAATAGACAAAGCCACTAGCACACGCCAAAGTGTTGCAGACTTACCCTTTTGAGCTATTTCTTCTAACATTGCTCTTGTTGTTTCACTTGGACGAGTGTATTCAGGAACACTCACTGTTTGAAGAACATTATTTTTACGAATTTTCTTTTCAACTAACCTTATTACATAAGCGTCAGAAGGAACTTCAAATATTGGGTAATCTGGATTTAAAGATTCCTTAAGCTCATCACTGTTGGAATCATCATTGGATTTTCTTCTTGTAGCTTCTAAAGGTCTAGTCCAGAATGCAGAAACCTGTCTCCACAATCCAGATCCGCCTATTTTTTTAGTTCTTTTCTTTAATTTTCCGTCTTTTCCTAATTCTTTCCATTCTTCAACAAGAGGTATTTCTTTCCAAACTTTAATATTTCGCAAATCGGCTGCAGTAATGTTAAAAATATCCGCTTCGCTTCTTATAACAGGTTCTTGAGATTTTGGAAGATCAAACACAGATTCCGGAATAGTTGGTTGCAAAGAAGAGCCGCGCTGAATTACTATTTTGTCAATATCAGGATGATAGACCTCTGCAGTTGTAGGTCTAGAATCTTCTGGATTTGTTAAAGCTAGTGCAGAAGATTCTCCAAGATTTTCAATGTCGAATGCGTGCCTCGATGCAAGATTAATTATTCTCTCTGTTAATTGTGCTGGGCAGTTTTCTACATTTGGACAACGAATATCCTTGTCTCCCTCTTTAGCAGGTGCAAGCTTAGATCCGCATGATGGGCAATACTCTGGCATAACAAATTTGCGTAATTTGCTTTCATTTCCATCCCTATACTTTAGTACTGGACCAACTAATTCTGGTATAACATCGCCAGCTTTACGAACAACAACAGTATCGCCTATAAGCACACCTTTATGCTCAACTTCGTAAGGATTATGCAATGTTGTGCGCGATATTGTAGATCCTGCAACAGTTACTGGGTCCAAAACAGCAACAGGAGTGACTCTACCTGTTCTTCCTACTTGAACAACAATGTCTTTAAGAACAGTATTTACTTCTTCTGGAGGATACTTGTACGCAATTGCCCATCTTGGTGCTCTAGATGTAGACCCTAGTTCTCTTTGCAAAGCACGATCGTCTACTTTAACTACAATTCCATCTAAGGCATGAATAATAGAGTTTCTGTGTTCTCCATAGTATTCAATCATATCTTCTATTTGTTCAAAAGACGTAACTTTGCGAGTATAAGGAGATACGGGTATCCCCCATTTTTTATACAGCTCGTATGCGTCCGACTGATTAAACGATGTTTGCTTATGTGATTTATGCTCAGAATCATTTCTTACTGAATCTTTCCACTTTAAATCACCTAATCCATGCGCTATAAAGCTTAATCGTCTTGTTGCAGTGATTCTAGGATCCTTTTGTCTTAAAGACCCTGCAGCAGCGTTTCTTGGATTAGCAAAAGCAGGCTTTCCTAAATCTTCTTGCTCAATATTCAGCTTTCTAAAATCCGCCCATTTCATAAAAACTTCACCACGAATTTCCACAAATTCTGGAATATCGTCTGAATTTTCGCATTTAAGCTGAGTCGGTATTTCTTCGATTGTTCTTACATTCAGAGATATGTCTTCTCCAGTAACGCCATCTCCTCGAGTTAGTCCTTGTTCCAAAGTTCCATTTCTGTATATGAGATTTAACGCAAGTCCATCGATTTTTACTTCGCATGTCATTGGCAATGGCTTATTTTGGGGCCATTTTAAATCGCGAATAATGCTATCGTACCAAGATTTTAGCTCTTCTAATGAGAATACATCATCTAAACTCATCATTCTTGATGGATGTTTAACTGACGCAAAATCGTTCGAAAAAGTTCCACCAACTCTATGTGTTGGTGATTGAGGCGTATCTAATATTGGGAATGTAGATTCTAGTGAGCTTAAAACTCGCATTCTTGTGTCATAAGCAGCGTCAGAACTACTTGGTGAATCATCAACATAATAAGCTATCTGATCTGATTGAGCCCAAGCAGCTAATTTTGCCCATAATCTAGCAGCTTGCTCGCTTGTTAAAAGTGAAGGTTCTAGCTTAGATAATGCAATAGCGTCTACATCTGTTGGCTCTAATTTAGAAATCCAATCATTAAAATCTGTAGTTGAACTAAACTCGTGTGATGTGTTAGATGTATTGTTCTCGCCTGGCTCATGAACATTTTGGTTTTGATTATCGACTTTGCTGATGCTTGAAGATAATGAATCGTTGTTAACACTTGATTTATCAGTATTTAGCGAATCATCAAAATCGTCGAAAAGAGATAATTGTTCTCCAACTGCGTGTGACGACTTATCGCTATTAGACGCAATCATAAGCTTTCCCTTCAAAACCTTTTCATTATCCTATCTACCAGACAGGAGTCAATAACTGATTATAATTACTATTTAATAAGAGTTGTTTATGAGTTAAGCGAGCGCAAAAACTGCATTTGAACAACGTTATCTGATGAATTGTTGCTGAACAGCATTCTTGCTCTTGCAACGGAAAGCGTTCGTGCAATAACAAACATTCCCTCGTTTACTGTTATTTTTGCAGCTTCATCAATAATCTCATAAGCTTCAACATCTGGCCATTTTGGAACATTGTTTATTTTTAAAACTTCTTCTACTTGAGACATATCATTAGGAGCTGGAATGCACTGTGACTGCATACGGCTCAGTAATTCATCAAGCTCTATTTCAATAGACTCAATTTTTCCAGAAGATAAATTGTCTGCCATTTTATATGATGCTACAGCAAGAGGGAAATTATCTTGCATCCACTCTGCGTAAGCAAGTCTGTAATATATAAAAGCGGCGTCTTCTCTATCAAAGCATACTGGTAATGCGTTTAGACACACTGCTTCTACAGAAGTCCAATCTTCTTTCTCTGTAAGCTGTGAAGCTAACTTGAGATGAGAAATAACATATGTTGGAGCGTATGAAACCATTGTGTTTAAGTGTTTTAGTGCATCCTCATGCCTGCTGAGTTGAGTTAGTAAGTCTGCTAACTCCATATGCGCGTAAAAAAGACCATCTGGTATAAGTATCATACGTTCATTTTGGGTTGCAAATATTCGATTGTATACAACTCGCTCTGCGTAGGAATTAAAGTATCTTGGTACAACATCGTTGAAGGAAAACATGGAATCGAAATGTTTTACTGCATTTTCGTATTCTTCGATGGCATTTTCCAAGTCTCCACTCATAAATTGCTCATGAGCATGAAGTCTCATATTATAAATGTCTTTTGAAACTTTAAAAGATATTTCGGGTATTTCTTTTTCGTCTATTAAAGCGCTTGTTATAAGATTTGCTTTCTCATTTAATTCTGGATCGTCAATACTTTCCACAATATCCATTGCCATACGAGCTTTTTCTGCATTAGATATCATTACTTCTGACGATATGTGATGAAAATCCGCAACAGCCTGTTGTAATAAATCTTCTCTTTGAATTGAAAGACCTTTAGAGTTGGTAGTACCTAATGTTTTTTGAGATTTGATGTCAAAAATTACATCTGAAAACTCAGGTTCCTCCTGTGCTCCATGAGGAGAAAAACAACTATCTCTCAGATCAAAGCTTGGTTCAATCGGGTTTAATGCGCCTTCTTCATCTATTTTCATATTTGCGTTAAATTTTTTGTATGCGCCAAGAGGATTATTCAACCCATTTGCACGAATATGTTTTATAAAAGATTCACGATTGAATGTGACTGTCAATAAAGACTTTACAGTTGGGTATTTGCTAAAAGCATCCATAGGATTAGGTTCAATAGGATCTGATCCAATATCGTTCGTATTGCTATCACTAATCTCAGTATCACTGTAGCTATCACTAGAATTTATCGATTTGCTACTGGTGGCTTTATTACTACTATCAGGCACAGTCACTTCATCTTCGTGAAGAATAGTATGATTAGTGAAGTTTTGTAAATCTTGCACATTCGCTAGTCCGTTATTAACATCTCCATGAATATCTCCATCTTTAGGATCGCCTTTAGAACGAGCTGCCTCACGATTCATATTATTCAAAGCATTAATTGTTTGATTTAGGATTTTACTCATAGCATCATCTTGAGCAGCAACCATTTCTTCTAAGCCTATTGAATCTAATCTTATAGATACATTCTGTACTTCTTCACTTGCTCCAAATGCAAGGGTTGCCATGATTATTCCAAGTCGAAGATTGTAATCAGTTGTCATACGAGACTTATCTGCATTAGTTAAAGTAATCCATTTTTGGTTAGCAGAATCAAATCTTCTAGTCGGCATCATCGAACTGCCAGTTGCCATAAATGCTAATGCAACATTACCGTCTTCTAGATTAGAGCGAAAATCAGTATCAAACCTAAATGGTAAATAAAGACTTCTAATTAATCCAGATAATCTTTGTCTATAAGACCATTCGCAATTAGAAGATCCATCTGACTTGTAAATATAAAGGTCGTTAGATTTTTTTGCAGTATTCCACAAGTGCATTAATGGGCGAATATTGTCGTCTTGTAAAGGATTACCAAAACTATTCATATCCAATTCGCCGTTAGCACAAAACGCTGGATCTTCTATAAACGATAAATCTATTTCAGATATTTGACCAAAGTTTACAGAATTTTCCGTTAAATTACCGCCATTAGCGCAATTTTCTTCTAAACAACTACTAATGGACTGGAAACGGTTAATAGCACCTTCTATTCGCAATACTTTCAACGCAGCTTTTGCTTCTAAAGAATCATCCCATACTAGGAAATTAGCGTCTGAAACTTGCGACTTTTGCAAATGTAAGCGTTCTGCTCCATGAACAGCTTCAAGCGGACCACTATGTTCTAAAGCGCCAGAATCTAACATAAGATAAGCAAAATATTTTTCCATTGACGAAACACGCAAACCTGCTTTTTCCGCCACTTTTGAATCCATAATGCTTCTTCTAATAGCTCCAAGAGGGGCTTCCTTTGTAAGACGCCTAAAAATATTGCCAGATCCGAAACCGCTAAACGCTCTAGTTATATCTGGAATAAAGAACGATGCAAAGAAAGATGTTGAAATAGCATCGCAGTATGAAAGATTGCAACGGAGTCTGTCAGGAAGCAAAACTCTAGTTTCTTCAAGAGTATATGCTTCTTTTTTGTCATTAACTTTACGAATCCAAGATGATACCCATTGCATGCCTTCATCTTGTGATAGCTGAACAACTACATCTCCTCTTATAACAACTAAATCAGATTCACGATTATTTTTATTGATTGAATTTACTTTTTTACGCGCATGACTCGCATGAGTAATTTTCCTATCATCAACACCATAGAAACGTAACGAATCTTTAAGAGTCATAGAATTTTGTTCTACAAAAGATAACTCTGGTATTCTTTCCATCGTATCTTCAATAGAAATGTCATGTCCTGTATAAACACGACCTTCAAAATCTGCAACAGCAAGCTGACGAAAACGTTTGCAATCATCATTGAATAATCCAATAGCTATACCATGTTTTTTCCCAGAAAGTTTAATCCAACCTAACTTTACGTTTTTTGGCATCATTGGAAAATCTTTAAAAATATGCTTTTTAGAAAATATCCTAACTGGAATAGATTCTCTATTTTCCCACAATGTTTTAATGGTTTCCTGCACAATCTGCATACTATCATCTGCAATATCTGAGCGATTTTTTTCACTACTTTCGGCAGAATCTATTTTCTTGCTAGATTGCACTTCATCTTGCATATTCCTCGTTCTTTCGTTTTAAAGCCAACTACTATTTTCGTAAAACCCGTAAAACTAAATATTTAAGTGATTTCCATACGTGTTGCATTTATTCTTACTCAAACATTTTAAGTATAGCTGATTATCGGTTCGAAAAACACAATTAGAAGTAGAATATGTTTTAACTCTTTTAGAACAAAATCAAATTATATTTCATTTCAATCTTGTTTTAATCTAACATGTGAATGCTTTAATTGCTTTTAAAGTTTAAAAATATAAATTTTATTAACTTCACTTATGCAAATTCACGCATGCACCAGAAATAATCTTAGCTAAACCGTCCATAATTTGATCCACTGGAGAAGCTGCTCTCCAGTTTAAATACAGCGAACGATATGGTTTTGGATCTTTAAACTCGCGAATTGTTAATCCTGATGGCTGAACAATTGGAGGAAGAATAGAAAGACGCGGAAGCAAAGTCACATCTTTACTTCCAACAACCATGTATCGTAAGGTTTCCAAAGACGTAGCATAAAATTCAGACTGTTTTGCACCAACTTTTTGACATACATCTATCATGCTTCTACGCATGCAATGACCATCTTCTAAAAGTAGCACTTTTTGGCTAGACAATTGCGAAACATCAATCGGAGTTTTTTCATGACCAAACTGCGAATTTGTAGAAGCAGCCAATAAAAAGTCCTCGTCAAAAATATGTTTTACTTTCAAAGAAGATTCATTTAATTGCTCGCTTAATATTGCGCCATCAATCTGACCACTATGCAACATTTCTACAAGGCTAGCAGACTTTTCTTCAACAAATCGAATATTAAAATTCGGCTTAACTTTACGCAAAACTGGCATTATTCTTGGCAAAAGATAAGGGCATAATGTTGGAAAAACGCCTAAAACTATAGTAGATGACCATGGGTCTTCTAATCGCCTTGCTGCTTGATAAATACTTGAAACGTCGGCATGAATACGCTTTGCATAATACACGACTTCTCTGCCTGCTGGAGTTAGAATTTGCTTTCCAGGAGTTCTTTCAATAAGACAAACTCCAAGCAAATCTTCTAACTTTTTAATTTGCGTAGACAACGTTGGTTGAGAAACGTGCATACGTTCAGCTGCTTTTGTAAAACTTTCCTCTTTTGCAAAAGCAATTAAGTATTCAAGTGATTTAATGTTCACGTAATCATCTTTCTTATTAAAAGTAGTAAGAATATAATATATATAAATTTTAAGTATCAAAAGCTTATGCGTTAAAGGTTAATCTAGTTTTACACATTTCTAATTAGATAGTCGAATGCACTAAGAGCCGCGTTTGCTCCAGATCCATATGCTGTAACAATTTGCTTATAAGGCTCATCTGTGCAATCGCCAGCAGCAAAAATGCCATGAACACTCGTGCACCCTTTTCTATCTGTTACTATTTCCGAACGATTATTTAAGCTTAGTTTGTTTGAAATCCATTTAGTATTTGGCATTAAACCAATTTGAACAAACACGCCGTCTGTGTGCAAAATTTTCTCACTATTTTCACCATTATTAGCATTGCGATCTTTATAACGTACTGCAATAACCTTTGTTCCGTCTCCTTCTATAGAACTAAGAGCAGCACCTGTTATTACAGTAGTATTAGAAAGATTATTTAGAGCATTAACTAATATTTGATCTGCTTTAAGCGTGTTCATATACTCGATTAGAGTAACGTGATTTGCAACACCTGCTAAGTCTATTGCAGCTTCGACTCCAGAATTTCCTCCGCCAACAACTACAACATTCTTATTTTTAAATAATGGACCATCGCAATGCGGGCAGAACGACACTCCCTTGTTTCTATATTCGTCTTCCCCAGGAATGCCAAGTGTTCTCCATGTAGCGCCTGTTGCAATAATCACTGCTTTAGCTTTTAAGCTTCCGCCAGATTTAGTACTAATTGTGTGCAATCCGTAAGATTCTTCAGCAATATCTAAAGATGTAGCCCAATCGGGAGTAAATACGTCAATGTCATATTGAGCAATGTGGTTTGTTAAATCGTTAGCAAGCTTTGCGCCTGTTGTGTGCGTTTGCGAAATATGATTTTCAATGCTTTCTGTTTCAACAACTTGACCGCCTCTGTGGTCCATAATCATTGCTGTTTTAAGGCCTTTTCTAGCTGTGTAAATCGCTGCGGCGCTTGCAGCAGGGCCTCCACCTACAAGAATAACGTCGTACGGATTTTTGGCGTTCATTTTTTGTGCTAGTGAAGAATCGACAGAAACCTTAGAATTGCTTGAATCGCTATTTTCCTCTTGACTTAAAAGAATCGCAACTAATTCGTCTATAGATGATCTTCCAGAAGAAATCATTTTTCCGTTTTCAAAAACTGCAGGAACACTCATTACGCCAAGAGAATCTACCTCGTCTTTAAAAGCGCTCCCTTCTACAGCAATATGTTTTACTTTAGGATTAATAATCGAAATTGTATTAAGCGATTGAACAACCTCTGGGCAATTAATGCAAGTAACAGACATGTATGTTGTAACTTCATGACTTCCAATGCTCAAAATTGCTTTGCGCTGACCATCGCTTATTTTGGGAGCGTAACCGCTTACTTGCAAAATCGCTAAAACTAAAGAGCTAAACTCGTGTCCAAGAGGTAAACCAGCAAAGCTTACAGACACATTAGTTTGTGGATTAAGTACTGCGAAACTTGGTTTGCGATTTACGCGACTTTTATCACCTTCTATAACAGTGATTTTGCTGCTTTGATCTGCTACTTCATTTAAAAGCTCAATAACTTTTTGAGAATTTTTACTACTATCAACATATGCAACAAGATTAATAGGATTAACCATTTTTGTTAATAATCCAGCAAGTTGAGTAGTTAAGTTTGAATCCAATAAAGACATTATTTTCACTTTCTATTCTTAAGTAGCAGATCTTTAGCAGTAAATTAATTATTAGAAAATCAGACTTTTAAAAAATCAGATCTTCCCAACCAAGTCAATAGATGGAGCAAGTGTTTCTTCTCCCTGCTCCCACTTTGCTGGACATACTTCTCCTGGATGGGATGCAATAAATTGAGCAGCTTTAACTTTGCGAAGCATCTCATCTGCATTTCTGCCGATTCCATCTGCTGTCATCTCGTAGAATTGAATATTTCCTTGAGGATCAACCAAGAATGTTGCGCGATGAGCTAAACCAGATTCCTCATTCAAAGCATTAAAGTTTTTAGAGAGCGCGCCGTTTGGATCTCCAAGCATTGTGTATTTTACTTTTGCAATAGCTTTAGAGTCATCGTGCCAAGCTTTGTGAACAAAATGAGTGTCTGTTGAAACAGAATAAACTTCTACGCCTAATTTTTGAAGATCTTCGTAGTGATTTGCAAGATCTTCAAGCTCTGTTGGGCACACAAACGAAAAGTCTGCTGGATAGAAGAAGAATATAGCCCACTTTCCAAGAACATCATTATCGCTTACTTCTACAAATTCACCATTTTTATATCCGTTTACTTTAAACGGAAGAATATGCGTACCAATAAGGCTCATAACAACTCCAATCTTTAATTGTTTATTTAAAAAATTTTCATTTTTTGCAATTAGCAATATTTTGACCTATTTGCTAAATCTAATTATTTAGAATCAGAATTCAGCATTAAAATCATGATAGATTATTTATATCAAAAAGACTATATGTATAGACAACATCTATAGCGCTAGATATTGTATGTCAATAACTATTTAATAAATTTATATTTTCATAAAACAAAGATGACTAAAACAAACTAAAAAATATGACAAAAGCAGAAGAAAAAAAAAATGGAGCGGACAACGGGACTCGAACCCGCGGTCTCAACCTTGGCAAGGTTGCGCTTTACCAACTAAGCTATGTCCGCAAACAAAATGTCATAATAGCCTGATTTCTTTTTAAATGCAAGTTATGAGTAAAAATAAAAATTTATAGTGATTTTTCTGCAATATACATGCAATTTTACGGAGTGTTGAATAAAAGAAAAATATTGATTACGATAATTATTATCATTAAGCCATAAATTTTTATAAAATTTTTCTTAAAATGTGATTTTTATCATGAAAAATCGTAAAAATAATGTAGAATAAAAGATAGCTTTTACCAAACAGGTAAAAGAAACCGAAAAGGTAATGTTTTTCAAAGATGAAGCATAGAACAAGGAGGTTTCTATGAAGGCTATTGTTGCAACCAAAGATAAGAAGGCTCAGGTTGTAGAGAAGGAACTCCGCCCATTGGAATTTGGTGAGGCCTTACTCGATATGGAGTGCTGCGGCGTATGCCACACCGATCTTCACGTTAAGAACCAAGATTTTGGCGATAAAACAGGCGTTGTTCTTGGACACGAAGGTATTGGTATTGTTAAGGAAGTTGGCCCTGGTGTTACAACATTAAAGCCAGGCGACCGTGCATCTGTAGCATGGTTCTTCAAGGGTTGCGGACATTGCGAATATTGCACCACAGGCAGAGAAACACTTTGCCGTAGCGTTTTGAACGCAGGATACACTGCCGATGGTGGCATGTCTCAAGAGTGCATCGTCGCAGCAGACTACGCAGTAAAGGTCCCAGAAGGCTTGGATCCAGCTCCTGCAAGCTCCATCACTTGCGCTGGCGTTACAACCTACAAGGCTATTAAGGAATCTGGCGTACATCCAGGCGAATGGCTTATTTTATTCGGTCTTGGCGGTCTTGGTAATCTTGCGTTGCAATATGCAAAGAACGTATTTGGTGCGCACGTAATCGCAGTAGATGTTAACGATGCTCAGCTTGAATTTGCTAAGGAATATGGCGCAGATTTGTGCGTGAACCCACTTAAGGAAAATGTTCCTGAATTTGCTATGAAGAAGGTAGGCGGCGCTCATGGCGCTGTCGTAACCGCTGTAAGCAAGGCTGCTTTTAACAGCGCAGTTGACTCTGTGCGAGCAGGCGGCACTGTTGCAGCTGTTGGTCTTCCACCAGAAGAAATGGAACTTAGCATTCCTCGCCTTGTTCTTGACGGAATCCGCTTGGTTGGTTCTCTTGTTGGAACTCGTAAGGATTTGGAAGAAGCCACAGTGCCATATGCGCAAGATGGAAGACATTAACGACATCTTCGACGAGATGCTCAGCGGTAAGATTCGCGGTCGAATGGTAATCGACCTCTCCCACTGAAAAAGAGATAAAATAAAAAAAAAACTAAAAGCCACTTAGCAAATGCTAGGTGGCTTTTAGTTTATGTTTTAAGATGTTTTAAGACTTAATTTTTGTACACTATTTCAACGGAGGCATTGGCTTCCAATTAGGATCATGCAAAATTTTTCTGCTTGCAATCCAACCAGTAAAAAGCTTTTTAACACCACTTAAAATATGCTCACGATCTACAGCAACAAGCCTAATAAACTCTTTTGCAGCAGTTAATGCTGTTCCAAGAGCAAACATAAATGGTCGATAATCGCCATGAATCATAAAGTATCGCGCCATAAAACCACGATTTCGCATAATATGGTAACGATTCATGTCAGAAGTAGAATTTAGTTGACGAACGCCAGCAATATCCCAATTAGGAATATTACGAGTTCTACGAAGAATAACATCTTTTACAACAATCGGATTCGTAACTTTGCTAGCAAGGTATCCGTAAGTTGTGTCATCCCAATAAATAAAATAATGCGGATCTGGCAAACCGATTTTCTCTACAATATTGCGCTTAAATAATCCGCCTTCAAAGCACATAGTGTTCATAACGCGATACCCAGATGGTCCAAATGCTGCTGGAGCAATTGGGTTAGGGATTCCAAGAGAAACAATAAATTTATATTGCCAATAAAAATCGCCACCGTCGTAGTCTAAACGGCTGCCTTGAATCACATCGTGGCTTTTAGTCCACTTTGAAAGACGTTCAATAGATTCTGGAACAGTTTCAACATCATCGTCCATAACCCAGAACCACTGCGCGCCAAGTTCATACGCTTTTTTAACACCAGCACTAAAACCGCCAGCTCCCCCAAGATTGCTGCTTTGAGGCGCGTAAACAACGCGGTTTGAATCGCCAAAATTATCCACGCTAGCAGAACCCCAGCGACGTGTAAGAACATCATCTAAATCTTGCACCATATCACGAGTTTTTTCACTCTTCTCATTGTCTACAACAACAATCCTCCATGGGCATTGATTTAATCGTTCAAAAGATTTAAACAGATTTTCAAGCAACTCCTGACGCTTATAAGTAACTACAACAACAGCAAGCTTATCAATAGTATTATCATTTATAACTTCGCTCATATTTTTAATATTACACTAGCATTGCCATCAATATTATTAATAAAATTCAAATTTTTTAGTACAAACTTCATTTTCAGATAAATGTTCATAGCATAAGATAAAAATAAAGTGTAGTTTCAGGGAAGGTGAAAATCCTTACTGGCGGTAACGAGGTAATTCTTGTATTAGTGAATTTTCTCGAAGCCCGCGAGCGGCAACGCGCTGCTGATTCGGTTAAAATCCGAAGCCAACGGTTAAAGTCCGGATGAAAGAAACGGAGGCTCTAATGAGCATTTCACGCGAAAATAATCATAAAACAAGCAATCACACAGCAAATAATCACGCAACTTACTCTGGCACAAACTATTGGTCAAGCGAAAAAATTGCTAAATACGCGCTATTTGTTGCGCTCTCTATTGCTGTAAGCTTTATAGAATTTCCACTTATTCCGGACCTAAGCTACCTTAAATACGATCCTTCGGGAATTGTGTGTTTAATTGCAGGATTTGCATACGGACCATTCGCCGCTGCAATCGTAAGCGTGCTAGGATTTGCTCCACACTTCTTTACTAACCCGTTTGGCGCAATAATGGCAATATTGGTTTCAATGGGCGCGTCTGTTAGCGCTGCAATCGTCTACAAAAAAATTAGAACCAAAGAAGGCGCTATTATTTCGCTTATAGTTGGCTCTGTAGTTGCGATTGCTCTTGCAATAGTTGGAAATCTTATTATTACGCCATTTTATGCCCATATGAGCGTTGAACAAGTTGCCGCTCTTATAGTTCCAGCTCTGCTACCGTTTAATGCTATTAAGCTTGCGATTCATTGCGTAATAACTATGCTTGTTTATAAGCCTGTTTCAAAGCTTCTTAACTACAACAAATAGCAAACAAATAGCATTAGCCAAAATAGCATTAGTCAATTAAGTAAAAAGCAAGCTGATTATGCAAAGCAATAAAGTTATTCAAGATAAAACATGTTGCAAAGTCGAAAAAAGCAATACGGATTATTTTGCTAAAAAAGATAATGCTGTTTCTTTGCAAAAAGTTCGCTTTAGCTACGATGGCGGAAAAACTTGGATTCTAGACGGAATAGATCTTGAAATTGCATATGGTCAAAGAATCGCAATCATTGGCAAAAATGGTAGTGGAAAGTCCACGCTAGCTAAAATTATTGCAGGACTTTCTTCCCCAGATTCTGGAATTGTTACGCTATGCGGAATAAAAGTTTTTGAAGCAAACAATGTTGATTCAAAAGCTTACCAAAAAGCACGAGAATCTATTGGAGCATTGTTTCAAAGCCCAGAAGACCAAATCGTTACAACAGTTGTAGAAGACGATG
>QWCU01004602.1_pt1 | contig 63849 bp, 45 predicted proteins | sample 1972601 | NCBI WGS metagenome assembly QWCU01 (sample SAMN09866700, study PRJNA288562) | Human vaginal metagenome isolate pre2_vaginal, whole genome shotgun...
CTGGTGGTCTGGTAGAGTATACCAAAGCGATCGGGCGAATCCTGGCCAAGGAACTCGGCAAATTACTCCCGTGCCTTCGGCATAAGGGAGACCCCTGATGGTGATGTTTTTTACAAGCGGAGCTGTTGGGGGTGGCACAAGCTAGGGGGTAGCGACTGTTTACCAAAAACACAGGAGCGTGCGAAGGCGTAAGCCGCTGTATACGCTCTGACGCCTGCCCGGTGCCGGAAGGTTAAGAGGATCCGTTAGGCTTCGGCTGAAGCGGTGAATTTAAGCCCCGGTAAACGGCGGTGGTAACTATAACCATCCTAAGGTAGCGAAATTCCTTGTCGGGTAAGTTCCGACCTGCACGAATGGCGTAACGACTTCCCCACTGTCTCGGCCAGGAGCCCGGCGAAATTGCAGTACGAGTAAAGATGCTCGTTAAGCGCAGAAGGACGAAAAGACCCCGGGACCTTTACTATACCTTGGTATTGTCGTTAGGTGTGGATCGTGTAGCATAGGCGGGAGGCTGTGAAGCGTGGGCGCTAGCTTGCGTGGAGTCGATCAGTGAAATACCGCTCTTTCCATATCTGGCGTCTAACCTCGACACGTTATCCGTGTTAGGGACAGTGCCTGGCGGGTAGTTTAACTGGGGCGGTTGCCTCCTAAAGAGTAACGGAGGCGCTCAATGGTCCGCTCAGCCCGGTTGGCAATCGGGTGTTGAGTGTAATCGCACAAGCGGGCTTGACTGTGAGACTGACGGGTCGAGCAGGGACGAAAGTCGGAGATAGTGATCCGGTGCCGGCGTACGGACGTGGCATCGCTCAACGGATAAAAGGTACCCCGGGGATAACAGGCTGATCATCTCCCAAGAGTCCATATCGACGGGATTGGTTTGGCACCTCGATGTCGGCTCGTCGCATCCTGGGGCTGGAGCAGGTCCCAAGGGTTCGGCTGTTCGCCGATTAAAGCGGCACGCGAGCTGGGTTCAGAACGTCGTGAGACAGTTTGGTCTCTATCCTCTGCGCTCGTTGGAATGTTGAGGAGACCTGCCCATAGTACGAGAGGACCTGGGTGGACGAACCTCTGGTATGCCGGTCGTCACGCCAGTGGCGCTGCCGGTTAGCTACGTTTGGAAGGGATAACCGCTGAAAGCATCTAAGCGGGAAGCCTGCTCCAAGATTAGCATTCCTTGCACTTTGTGTGTGAGCCCCCATGTAGAACACGTGGTTGATAGGCTGGATGTGGAAGCCCTGTAAGGGGTGGAGCTGACCAGTACTAATGGGCGATTGTGATACTACTTGTATTGCTTATCGTTTAATTCTCTTAGATAGTATGGAGTGTTAGACGGTCATTTTATGGTTAAGTTGTTGATTTTGATGATTGTTTCTTCTTGTTTGCTCGCGTTCATGTCCGGTTCCCAAACCGCCAAGTTGCCGCTCGTTTAAAGCGAGTGTATAATCTAGTTTTGCGGTGGTCATGGCTCAGGTGAGACGCCCGGTCCCATTCCGAACCCGGAAGCTAAGGCCTGACACGGTGAGGGTACTGCACTCGATAGGGTGTGGGAGACTAGCACGCTGCCGCATTATTCTTTCTAGCGGGGAACTTGATTGTTCCCCGCTATTTTATTACTTAAAACCAAGTCGTCGCGCAAGTGAGGTAGAGATTCGAGATTTTTCGCAGCGAATGAGATGTTTCGCTCGCGCGGTCTAAGCGCGCGAACGTCTTCGCCGCGCAGAAGCAGTGCTTCTGCTTTGAGCAGGCTCAGCGCTCCGAATTACCTTTTCGCGCTACGACTCTCTCTCAAGCGAAAAGGTAGGTCGTCGCGCATATAAATAACGTCATAACGAACATATATAGTCAAACATAGGTTCGGGGTGCGCATAAGCGCTGAGATTATACCCGTTGAACCTGATCTAGTTAGTACTAGCGAAGGGAAAATCATGACTACTGTGTCGTGTTCTAAAAATAATGAATTCTCAACTAATGCTCGTTGCAAGCAATTCATGCAAGATGTGCGAGAATGCATTGAAACTTTACGCGCAAAAAATCCGCTAACGCATTGCGTAACGAATAATGTTGTTCAAGAAATAACAGCAAACGTTCTGCTGGCTGCTGGAGCATCGCCAGCAATGGTCGTAGATGCAGAAGAAGCTGAAGTATTTGCTCAAATCGCATCTGGTGTATTAGTAAACATTGGAACGTATAGGCCAGTAGACAAAGAATCTATGGATGCTGCGATTCGCGGAGCTGTAAAAGCACACACTCCATGGGTTCTTGACCCAGTTGCAGTTGGCGGTTTAGCTCCACGCACGCAATACGCGCGCGAAATTGTTAAAAGTCATCCTGCTGTAATTCGTGCCAACGCTTCCGAAATCTTAGGCTTAGCTGGAGAAGAAAGCGGCGGTAAAGGCGTAGACGCTGGAGATTCCGTTGATTCGGCAGTTGCAGCAGCTAAGAAGCTAGTTAAACGCTACGGCTCGGTAGTGGCTATTTCTGGCGAAAAAGACGCTATTTATGGTCATGGATGCTCGGCACGAGTTTCTGGCGGCCACGAAATAATGACGAAAGTAGTCGGCACGGGCTGCTCTCTTGGCGCATTGGTGGCAGCGTACGTTGGAGCAAATCGAAATCGACCTTTTGCAGCAACAGTTGCCGCGCACGTACACGCTGCTGCAGCAGGAACTTGGGCAGCGCAACGCTCAACATTGCCAGGGTCATTTAGAAAATTATGGATGGATGCGCTTATGTATTTGAGCGCAGACGAGATGCTGAAATTAGCGAATATTGAATTTGAACTCGATCCTGTTGATTGGTCTCTATACTTTATAACAGACCCAAAGATGAGCGATAGAGCCGAAGAAGATATTGCAGTTGATTGCGTTAAAGGCGGAGCAAGCGTAGTCCAATTGCGCGATAAGTACGCAAATAGCGAAACTTTTAACAATAAAGCTCAAAGCCTGCGAGACAAAATGCTTGCTAATGGTTGCGGAGACGTGCCGATTTTTGTTGACGATCGTATAGATTGCGCTAAAAACTTAGGGTTCAACTTGCATGTTGGTCAAACAGACACGCCTTATATTGAAGCGCGTAAGTCTATTCCTGCAGAGTGGATGGTTGGACTTTCTATAGAAAAGTTAGAACAGTTAGATTACGTTTATAACGAATGTGCTAAAGAAAATGTGGCATTACCAGATGTTATTGGAATAGGCCCAATTTGGCCTACTGCCACTAAGCCAGACGCTGCTCCTGCTTTAGGAGTTGAAGGAGTAGAAAAGATTGCTAAACGCGCTAAAGAACTCGGCATTAGCACTCTAGGAATCGGCGGAGTTAATGAAAATACCGTGTTTCCTATTAAAAGCACTTCAATAGATGGTTTATGCGTAGTATCTGCTCTAATGCTTGCGCAAAATCCTTGCGAAGAAGCACACAAATTACGCGATGCCATTACAAAGGAATAAAAATAATGAATAATCAATTTTCGCAAACTCAAGCACCTTTGCAATCAATTTCTAAATTATATGATTCAAGTCTAAGGCCATCTTCCCTACCTTCTTTAGAAGAGCCAATTATTCCGCGAGTGCTAAGCATTGCTGGAACTGATCCAACAGGCGGAGCTGGAATTCAAGCTGATCTAAAATCAATCACAGCATCTCATGGATTCGCAATGTGTGTAACAACTAATTTGGTTGCTCAAAACACTTGCGGTGTGCGCGAAGTTTATACTCCTCCAACAGACTTTTTGCAAGCGCAACTAGAAGCAGTATTTGATGACGTAACTATTGATGCTGTAAAAATCGGCATGCTTGGAGACAAATCATATATTAGCCTAGTTCAAGATTGGCTTAAGAATCATCCTGTTCCTGTTGTTGTGTTAGACCCAGTGATGATAGCAACTTCGGGAGATAGGCTGCTTGAAAAGTCTGCAGAAGATGCAATGCGTGAGTTTGCACCTCTTGCGGATGTGATTACGCCAAACATACCTGAACTCGCAGTATTATGCGATAAACAGCCTGCATCTAATTTTGAAGAAGCTTATGCTCAAGCAAGCGAGTGGAGTGCAAAAAACAATACTATTGTTATTGTTAAAGGCGGCCACTTAACAAGCGAAGATGCTGGTAATACTGTTGTGTTCCCAGATGGCCACAGAGTGCACGTTCCTTGCCCTCGAGTTGATACAACAACAACGCATGGCACTGGCTGCTCGCTATCTTCCTCGCTCGCTACGCGCATAGGATTAGCGTTGCGAGAAGGCAAGAAGCTAAGCGATTACAGTACTGTAGCGGATGCTTTAGCATGGTCGTCAAGATGGCTTAATGAGGCTATTGCTTGCGGTAAAGATTTGCATGTTGGCAAAGGTCATGGGCCTGTGAATCATGCGGCTCGTAATTATCGTTTGGAATTAGATTCTTCGTCAACTCCTTGGGAGCATATGCAAACTAGTGGCTTAGACGGATTAACTCCACAAAGCGTAGTCGTAAAAGCTCATAGCAAGTCTAGAAAGCCAAATGTGGAGCCTTGTGGCCCTTGGACTCAAGCTTTATGGGATGCTAGTGCAGATGTCGATAACAACATTATGAAAATGCCATTTATTAAGGCTTTAGGTAATGGAACGCTTGACTCCGACTTGTTTGCTTTCTACATAAGTCAAGATTCTGAATACTTGAAGCGTTACTCGCGCGCGCTAGCTGCTGTTGGAGCTAAAACGCCAGATAATGAAGCTAGAGTGCATTGGGCTACGGGCGCAGCTATGTGCATAGAAGCGGAATCGCAGTTGCACAGAGATTGGCTTGGAAGCAGAAATATAAGCATTGATGCGTCTTGCTCGCCAGTAACGTTAGCTTACGTAAATCACTTACTTGCTTCTACAATGGCAGAAGATTACGTGATTGGAGCTGCATCCATATTGCCATGCTATTGGCTTTATGAAGAAGTGGGACAAATTTTAGTCAAAAATAATACTCCTGAAAACCCATATCATGATTGGATTTCAATGTATTCTTCTAATGATTTTGAGTCAGGAGTAAGAATGGCAGTTAAATTTGTTGAGAGAGCTTTTGAAGAAGCTGGCCCACAGGCTCGAATTCTTGCTGCTCAAGCATATATGACTTCATGCATTTACGAGTATGAGTTCTTTAATCAAGCTCATAGAGCATTGAGGTAGATGGTTTGATAGCTTGATAGCGCTGATGCATTGACTTCGTCTTTATTAACAAAATCTAGAAGATTTGAAGATGAGTAAAAGCGTCAGCGCATTTTTATAATACGCATGTCTCTTATTTATTGTTGATTTTCTGAGCAGCGCAGATGCACAAGTGACTTGCTTAAGACCTTGCTTAAGACTTAAATCGTGAGTAGTAAAAGTTACCTAAATTCGCTAGTCAATTTTCCTATCTGCATATTTTCCCATTTTCATATCTCCCATATCTTCCTATCTTGCAAAACTCAAAGTACTTTGGAAAATATCAAATAGAATTGCATTCAATGACGGTTATGCATTTGCGATGATTTTGTATGCAATGCCTATTTACTGAATTGATAAATAGGCATATACTTATATGTGTGAAGCGAAAAGAGTTGGAGAAAAAACTCAATCAGCTTGCAAGAAGTACTAATAGACAAATAACTTGGTCTGAGGGCGGTAATCATAGCAAAGTTTGCATTGGCGAATTGGCTACTACTGTTCCGAGGCATAATGAAATAAATGAGCTTACTGCTAGAAGCATTATTAGATATTTTGAAAGGAACCTGCAGGCATGATAGGAGCAATGAGTGTTACTGAGCATGATAATGCAACAAATTGTTTGCAAAAGGTGACTGCTATAGCTCGCAGATGCGATGACTGGTGGGCTATAGAAGTGCCAGAAATACCAGGATTATTTACTCAAGTACGTAGGCTTGATAAGGTTGCAGCAATGGTAAAAGATGCTGCTGCAACTTTAAATGTTAAAGTCAATTGCGTGGAAGTAACTCCGAAACTTAGTGAGCAAGATGAGCTTATGCTTCAGCGCATGTTAGATGCAAAATCTGCAGCTATAAAAACTCAAGAAGAAGCATCTATGCTTATGCGTGAAACAGTTCGTATACTAAGGAATCAGGGATTGACGGTTCGTGATGTTGCAGAGCTTACGGGGGTTACTCCGCAGCGAATAAGCTCGCTTAAATCTTAGTGATTTAATCACAATGTGGTTGAGGCTATAAGCAAGTAAGTCGCTTAGTAGTGTATAAACTCTATGCAAAACAAATCAATAGCGGATAAATAAGTAAAGGTCAAGTTGTAGGAAGCGTGGCTACAACTTGACCTTTGAAAATTGCGATATGTTTTTAAGTTAAAATCGCAGTCTAATGCTTTTATTTATTCTTGGCAATTCCAAGAGCCTTTGAACTTTCATCCTTGTCAAGGCCTATAAATAAAAGCACGATTATGCCAATAATCAGCGGAACATAACCGTATCCAGATCCGTGGATTATGCCGAATATTTCCATAAGACCATTTGCTATTACGGCTAGTGAAGATACTATAAAATATAGTTGCGCGCACCACGGTTTTTTAATTAGAAACATGGTTGCAAGACCAAATAATCCAGCGATAATTTGAGGTACTCCCCATAGATAATCATTACGCATTACAATCAGCGCAATTCCGCTAGCAAGAAATACGCCATTGGCTATTGTCCAAAATACGGATGGAATTTGTGCTTTTGTATCTTCTAAATTACTCATATTCTTCTCCTTCTAATACAAGAAAATAATTGTGTATATCAAACCTTTACAACTTATAAATTAATGGCGTGCTAAAAGGTAAACAATATCTTGTCTAGGAAAACCTTTACAAATAATTACTATCTAAAACTGCTTAAGATTCATTAATCTTTTAAACTGAATCAGTAAGCCATACTATCTATACAGTTATGTTCATTTTTGAAAGGAATAACTGCATTACATTCCCAATACTTACCAAAGGCTCGAAAATAGAGTGAACCGCCTAAATGCTTTATGGTATCGCGATGAAGCAAAAGTCCTTTTTGAGATACTGAGCGAATTGCATCTTTACTTTTCCCGCCCAAAAATCGAACATTGAACTGTTTTATAACAATTTGTTTTTCGCGTATCGAAATTCTGATGTAATAAACTAAAGAAGCATATTTTCGCATGTTCAAATATAGTTCTTCGATTAATTCAATAACTTCACAGATGATTTCATTGCTAATGTCTTCAGGAATATCGTTACTAGATATGTTGCATATTGATCTTCCTTTTAATCCACAAGATGTATTGATTGAGTCGTTCATTTGTAGTGTATCTTCAATGTGCTGAATGAACTCGCTTCGAGCATCTTGCTTAGCAGTATTTCCACGTAGAATGTCGATAATATTATGTCCTTCTTCAAAAGCCTGATCTGCCAAATCATTTATTGCCTCAATAGCACTTCGCTGTTTTTTAGAAATAGACTTGTCAAGTAATGCTATTTTACTTTGTAGTGCAATATCTGCAATCTTATTAGTTAATCTATCGTGCATTCGCACAGCCAGATGAAGATTATTAATTGTTTGCTTATCTTTTTCATAAAGAACCATTTTTTGGTGAGAAATGCGCAAAATAATACCAGTGCAAACGCAAAATATATTTATTAAAAGGTAAGCAATAAGATACTTGAAAGACAAAGTTGATAGGTATCGGTATGCAACGTAGTGTAATGCATCTATTACTAAGAATAAAGGTAGTGTAAATTGAATCGGATATAAATACGAAATAAAAACAAATGATATGATGAGCCCGAAAGTTACTGGTGGAAGATTCAGACTAGGAATAACAAGAATGCTGAGATGTACAAAAATATAGCACATGCTCATAAAATGCGGGAGCAAGCAAAGAAACAGATTTATAGCAGCAAGAATCATGTAAACTATGACAAGTTGTATTGTGCTATTGTCGCTATTTGAGTAAATATATGCATCCATTGCGCTCGACAAACATCCCAATAGTAAAAATGTTTTATTGTCAATAAGCTTTTCTCGTAAACGACGCATTAAGAAAATAATCATTGTGTATCATTTCCTAAATATTCATCATGCAGCCATGTAGTAATAAGTTGTGAACGATTTGTCACATTCAATTTTTTGAACACGCGACGAAGGATAGTTTCCACAGTACAAGTTTCAACAAATAAACGTTTGGCGATTTGCGCATTAGTCATGCCTTTACTGCACAACTTTATAATTTCAGTCTCATGATTCGTTAAAGCAAGGCGTCCATTTTTTGGCTTATTTTGCAAACGCTGAAATGCTGTCGTCGTGTCGTCAAAATGAAGATCTCCTATTATTTGTGGCTTGAACGTGCCATTGGCAATACTGCTAAGCATGGCGCAAATAGTTTCTGGGTGGTTCTTTCCAACAATGCCTTGCGCGCCTGCTGTTGATGCTTTTAAAGCATAATCGGTTTATAGGGAATGAAGTTATAGCAATTATTATTGGGAGTGAGTATCTTCTTCGCAATTCGTATAATATTTTAATTCCCGAAACCCCAGACATATACATGTCAATTAGCAGCACGTCTGGGCATTGATTTTGACAAAATTGAATTGCTTGATCGGCGTACGCGGATAACCAGCAAATACTGCAGGACGGGACAACCTGTTCAATATATGTTTTTAGGCCGTGTAGACAAAAACAATCATCATCAACAATGCCAACAGTAATATGCTTTGCTATCATATTGCTCCTTTAGAAAAGCATTATTTAAGTAATAATAGTACTTGAATTTGTATGATGAATATCTTGTCTAGGAAAACCTTTACAAAGGTAATCTTATAAAAGTAGGCGCTGAGAGCTTACGGGGGTTACTCCGCAGCGAATAAGTTCGCTTAAAGTTTAGTGATTCAATCACAATGTGGTTGAGGTTATAAGCAAATAAATTGTTCAGTAACATATAAACTCTATGCAAAACAAATCATTCTCTGGTATTACGCAAGCTCCAAAAATCATAAATAAAATCATCATTTAGTGTGATGCAAACTCTTTACGGCGATTATAGGCTATTAAGCAAAAGCTGAAATCCTCAATAAAGTGTCAATCATAAAAGCATTAATTGTAGCATTATCAAGCACTTTATTTATTTTGGATCAGTTTGAGAGGCTTGTTTCGACGCATACTATGTGTCTACGAGTCTGGCGAGTAAGGAGATTTGTGTTATGAGTAAGTTTGCGAAAGTACTCTTGCTTGCTGCTATGCCAGTGTGTTTGCTTACTGCATGCTCTGGTAGAGCAGTTGATAATAGTCAGCAGCAGGCACAACACGATTCAGTTCCACTTGTTTCAGTCAAAAAACAGCCTTTAACACAAGTTGTGTCGGGTAAAGCAACAATAGAACAATCGTCTACCTTTGTTATCACTGCTGTAAGTAGAGGGAATTTTTCTCCATCGGTAAAAGCAGGAAGTGCTGTAAAAGCTGGAAGTATTTTAGGCTACAATGCTGGTAACAAAGTTATTGCTCCAGTAGACGCTAAAGTTGTGTCAGTGGCTGAATCATCTGCGGACGTGCCTAAATCTTTCCCGCTATTTACTCTTAAATATGAAGGTTTTTCAATAAGCCTTAACGCAAAAGCTTTACTTCGTTCTGCGGATATTGCAGATGTTAAAGGTCGCTTCCAAGTTGAAGATGGTGTTGGGCCAACCAATTGTTTGCAAATAGTACAAAGCGGTGGAACTTCTACAGATGTTGCAGCTTCGGGTAGTAGCAAGAATGAGAATGCTGATTCAACTCAAACAGATGAGTCGAGTGCGCAAAGTACGCCTAGTGTATCGTCAAAAGTTTTAACGTGTTTAATAGATAAAAGCACAGAAGTAGAATCAGGCCAAAATGCGACGCTTGTTTTTAATGGCAAGCATAAACAATCGGTTCTAACTCTGCCTGTTAGTGCAGTTGCTGGAAGAGTCCAAAAAGGATTAGTCTCATACAAGAAAGGCGATAATTGGGAGCGTAAAGAAGTTGGTCTTGGAATCAGTGACGGCGCTAATATTGAAATTACGTCTGGTTTGCATGAGGGTGATGTTGTAGCAGGTGTTTCTCCTAATCTCATTCCAGGAGTGCAATGATTATGGAGAACAATACTGTTCCGCTGGTTGAACTACAAGACGTGTCAGCGCGTGTAAAACTAGGCAATGGCGAATGGCTTACCACTGTCAACTCTGCTTCTATGTTACTTAATCAAGGTGAAACATACGCGGTAGTTGGCAGGTCTGGCTCCGGCAAAACAAGTCTTATTTCTATTATTGGATTTTTGAATAAAAATTTTACTGGAAAATACTATTATTTTGGCAAATCAATCCAAAAGTGTAGTGATGCTACAGTATCGCATATGCGCGCTCGAAATATTGGTTTTGTTTTTCAAAACTATTCGCTTATTAAGCATTTAAGCATTAGAGAAAATGTTGAGTTGCCGCTTTTATACGCAGGACTACAACAAAGCAAGCAGAAAAGAAGAAAAACTATAGAAGAAGCATTATGTGATGTTGGATTGCAAGATAAACTAAACGAATACCCTGGAAGGCTATCAGGCGGTGAACAGCAGAGAGTCGCGATAGCGCGTGCTCTCGTCACTAATCCCGAATTACTTATTTGCGATGAGCCAACTGGTGCGCTCGATAGTAGTACGGGAGAAAAAGTGCTTCAAGTGTTGCATGATCGTGTTCAAGAATCTGGAACAACATTACTATTAGTCACTCATGATATGAAAGTGGCTCGTTCTTGCTCTCACATTTTTACTATGGAAGGCGGTGTTCTTTATGATCATGCTGCTTAAAGATTTGCGCCTGTCTCCTATGAGATCCTTCCTCACAGGTTTTTCAATGTTTATCGGCATCATTGCCGTTATTGCGTCAGTGCTTATCGGCACGGTTGGTAAGGACTATCTTATTGCAACTAACGAACAGCTAAACGGTCGTAGACCAACATACGAGATTACTTTTTCAGCACAAAATTTTGACGAATATTCAGTATTTAACAAATTCTTAAATCGCATTGAATCCGCAAACCGTAACGCTAACGTTATGCTACAAACAAACACTGGACTACTGTTTAGCGCTTCTATGCCAGCCTCGAAGAGTGTAAAAATAAGCAAAGAATATAAGACTGGCAATCTTCAATATGCTGACGCTGTTTACACTACGGCAGGATACAACAAAGTTTATAACTTACCTATTGTAAGTGGAAGATGGTTTAGTAATAGCGCTAAAAGCAACGCATTAGAAATGGTAGTAAACCAATCTGCTAGCAAAAGATACAAGATTGGTGAAGTAGCATTTATTACTTCTCGCAAAACAACACAAATGAGTCCTATAAGGATTGTTGGAGTTGTGAACGATGGCGTAGACTCAGCAAAAGTATACGTGAATATTCTAGGATTATTACGTTATGCTCCAACTCTTTGGGAATATTCTGGAAAAGAAGCTCAAGGCTCAATCTACTGGTTGAATAAAGAAAATCGTTCTCAAAAATCAATTAAATCTTATGTTTCAGATGCTCTTTACGACTGTTGTGGTGGACAAGTAAACGAAATTAGAAGACATGATAATAGTGATGATTACGAGAATGTTATAACAGTATTGCAATTAAGTTTTGCTATCGTAGCAGCATTATTGCTTTTTGTTTCCGCGCTAGGTTTAATCAATATTGGTTTAGCATCGTTGGAGCAGCGCACACATGAACTGCTTATACGCAGAGCCTTGGGTGCTACTAGATGGTCTATTGCTTCACTCGTGTTAGGAAGTGCGATTATTTTAGCGCTGATAGTTTCGATTGCTGCTGTCGCTGTTTCTTTTGGACTTGTGTCTATAGCATCAAGTTTTTGGGATGCAGCAAGCCCAGTTAGTCCGCCAGTTTACCCATATGAAGCCGCTATTGGAGCTGTTATTGCGGCTTTTATTACAGCGCTTGCTGGAAGTGTGGTGCCGGCAATAAAAGCATCACGTTTACAACCAGCATTAGCATTGCGTTAATTTTCAAAAAATAAGAAAGAAGGAATAATGAATAATCATACTATTGGTAAAGCAACTCTTATTGTTGGTGTGCTTAGTGCGCTTCTTATGTTTAATGCGTGTGGAGGAATAGGCAACAATAATGCGAGTGGTATGGGTGGCGCGCGCTCGCAAAATAGTTCGCCTAGAGAGACTGTTGATTTTGCTCATATAGAGAAGGAATATCAGGAATCTGTGGCAAAGCTTAGTTGGCCTGAAAAATATAAAGCTCCTGCAAACTTGGTTGGAGAAGAAAAAGACGCTCAGTTCCAGAGTGGATATGGTGATACGCAAGCATCTAATTATTATCAGTGTGCTTGGGAACGGCAATGGTTAGACACGTATGCTAGTGATGAACAAGCGGCAAGTAAAGCTTTGCATGAGCTTGAAAAAGTGCCTAGCATGCCGTTTATGGGTCCAGATCGTTGTGATGATGCAACGCGAAACTTTTTCAAAGAGCACATGCGTAAAGCAAAACTAGGAGATCCGTCAGGATTCCAACAGGATGTGCAAACTAATTGTCCTGTGATGTAATTGCATTTGTATAGCTTTATTGTGCTTACGCGCTAAATAGCTTGTTATATGCTTCTTTTTACCCATGTTGATGGTGTCCAATAATNCCTGTTGAAACAAGTATTACGCCAGCTGCAATCATTATGAATAATGATGAATTTAGATTTCCCCATGCTAGTACGCTTGCATACCCTACGATAATGCCGCATTGCTCCATAATAGAAGTAAAAGTAGTAGTTGCGCCGAGAATGTGTGTCGGTATGCCATCGAGAAGAGCTGTTTGCCCATAGACAATAGTTGCGTCAAAAATAATACCTGCAATGAAAGCAGAGCAAAGAAAAAGAGCAATCCAATTATTAAGTGCGAAAATAAGTAAAGGAATAGAAAGGAATCCAGGTAATAAAATAGAGTATAAAATCTCATAATGCAGCACAATATATTTGCATAATAGCGAACCTACAATCATGCCAATGTTAAATATGCTGACTATTGATCCCCACGTGGATGCCGAATGAAAAAGCGTGAGACAATGGTGTGCTCCCATTAGTCTGAATGCAGCAAGCCATGAGCCTGATTGTAATGCTGATACTACTCCTAAGACTATTAACCATGGTGTAGATTTCATATAGTGTAAAGAAGCTGCAAAACCAGCAGTTTTATTGCTTCCTGTCTTCGTATTGTTTGAGCTATTTTGTGCTTGCTGGTTTAGATTAACTAACAGTAGAGGTAACGCCGCTAATATCATCACAATAGCAATGCTCGTAAAGAAAATGAGCGGATTACATATATCAACAAATATGCCAGTAATCGCTGGTGCAGCAAGCCTGCTGAGATTAATCCACATACGCATGCTTGCTAAAAATTTGGTTTTTTCGCCAGTTGGCGCGCTATATGCCATTAATACTTTTTGATTAGGCGAAGAAAATGCAGTAAAGAATCCGAATATTATGCCGAGTAGTGTAACCGTAATAGCAATAAGATTATGCTGTGCTACTAAAGCGAAACCGTATCCAGTACACAACAAGGCAAAACAAAACGTTAGCGCTATAAACAATCTAGTTGGTGGATATTTATCTGCGATAATGCCGCCAAGCGGTGCTGCTATGCAGGTCATAAGTGCTACGGACACCGCGTTAAGTGCTGCGTGAGATAAGTCGACATGTATTAAAAGATATAGGCTTACGCCAAATCTACAGCTCGTTAAAAGAAAAGCATTAAGCGATAAAACGGCAATAATAAGAGTCGTGCGAATCCGTGCCGCAGCGTTCATTTCCTTCTCTTTTTTCTTTCTTTCATGTTATGAATGTCTTTCATATTCTGAATGATATATGCCTCTTGATATACACCTTTTTCTGGACTGTGAGTGAAATGAGTGTTTTATTGCAGTGTTTTACTCTTAACTACTCTTAACTGTGCTGAGCCCTACTCTCGTATGGCTTTGTTGGGTTTTCTTTGTGTTTATTGTGGTGTTTTACTCCGAAATACTCCGAAATGTATTTACTTTTGCGCTTTGTTGTTTGTGTCGTGATTCGAATTGCTGCAGTTTGCAAACAAGATATATAACTACTGGCGATAGTAGGAGAGGAAGCTGGAGAGTTTGCCCATTGCATCGCGAAGCGTTTGCAAGCGCGGTAAGTAGATAACGTGTAATTATTTTAAGGTATTGACGTTTGTTTAACAATGTAGTAAATTGATTTACAAGAGTTTAGCATTGCAGTTCAAAGGAGACTGAAATGGAGAGAATGCCTAAAGGTAAAAAGTTCCAATTTAAGGCATTGCTTGATGACAAACAGTGGGTATCTAAAGATAATGTCTTCGGAGTTGGAGGGGAGGAGGTAGAAACAAGCGTGCATTTTTGATTTGGTGTCTGTGTGAACATGACATGTAGATTTATATGAGCCAGTGTTTGCGGCAATTAAAAAACTGTTTGCTTGTTATGTAGTCATACAACAAAGAATAAAAAAATTACTAGTTTGTTTTCTGATGCTTTAGAGAATAGTTCGTCACCCATTTTCTAAATGCAAAATGAGTGCAAGTTAACATATGCAGATAAAAAGAAGGTTACAATGAAGAAACTTACAAAAAATATGTGCATTAATCGGTGCTGCTGCAATGATTATTAGCGCAGGTGCGTGTGGTAGTGCAAAATCATCCGACGCTAATGGTTCAACACAGCTTACCATTTGGCATTATTGGGATGGCGCTAATGCCGATACCTTTGATGCAATGGTGAAGGATTTTAATGCTTCGCATAAAAATATTAAGATTAAGACTGCGAGCGTCCCGAACTCTGATTTTATGACGAAGCTTCGTGCATCGGCTTCGTCGAAGAGCTTGCCAGATATTTCTATAAGTGATTTGGTATGGGTGCCACAGATTGCAAAAATGGGCAATTTGACTGATCTTTCTAAGGTTATTAGCTCGAAAACGCTCGATGATGTGACTCCTGCATTGATTGACTATGGTCATATTGACGGCAAACAAGTTTCTGTGCCAGTTACTGCCAATAATCTTGCGTACATGTACAACAAGGACGTTTATAAAGCAGCTGGGTTAGATCCTAACAAACCACCACAAACATGGGATGAGTTGAAGAAAGTTGCAAAGACGATCAAGGAAAAGACAGGCAAGCCAGGGTATGATTTGCTTACTCAAGCAGGAGATAACGGCGAAGGTTTAACTTGGAACTTCCAGGTCAACTTGTGGCAAGCTGGCGGCGAATTCTTGACAAAGGATAATTCTAAGGCTGCATTCAATACGCCAGAAGGCAAGAAGGCTATGAACTTCTGGGTGGATCTTATCAAGAGCGGCGTGAGCCCATATGCTAAGTGGGGCGAATTTGAAAAGGGCAAGGGTGGTTCTGCTCAGGAAGGTAGCTGGATGGTTGGCATCTGGGCGCCAGATCCACCATTTGATTTCGGTGTAGCGAAAGCTCCTCATCCAAAGGATGGCAAGGAAGCAACTAATCTCGGTGGTGAACAAGCAATCGTCTTCCATAATTCTGACGCTCGTGCCAAGGCTGCTGGCGAATTCTTGAACTGGTTCTTGCAGCCAGAACAGGTGATCAAGTGGTCGCAAAAGACTGGCATGCTTCCTGTAACGAAGAGTGTTGCAAAGTCTGATAAGTATTTGGATTGGGTTAAGAAGGAACAGCCTCGTTTAATTCCGTTTGTGGAACAAATGGAGATTGCTCATACACGTCCAAATACGCCATTGTATCCAAAGATTTCCTTTGAATTTGCAAAGGCTGTGGAGAAGGCTTTCGCTGGAGAGCAGAGTGTTGACGAAGCGCTTGCGAATGCTGAAAAGGCAGTTAACGACGTGATTGCCAAAGGCTGATTGCATAAATACTGTGCCGATAGCTGGGTCAAAGGAAATGAAGTTGACTCAGCTATCGGGGTTCTTTGCATCAAGGAGTATGTAATGAAAAAACGTCATTTTCTCAAGTCTGCGCACAGGCACTACCAGAAAGATCAAGTAATATGTGCTGCGGTATTCTTGTTGCCAGCAGTGCTTATTATTGGTGGTTTCGTGCTGTACCCTGTGTTGTCTGCTGTATATATTTCACTAACATCGTGGGATGGATTCTCTCCAGAAAAGAAATTTATTGGCTTGGGAAACTATGTTCGTCTTTTCCAAGATCCTGAGTTTTTCAATAGTTTAATGGTAACGGTTATTTATGCTGCTGGTGTATGTGTATTAAGTGTGCTGACTGGATTGTTGCTCGCGCTTTTGCTTGATGCGCCTATACGAGGTAGGAGTATTTATCGTAGTATTTACTTCCTTCCAGTGGTTACATCTTCTGTGGCTGCAGCCATTGTGTGGAAATATATGCTCGATCCTTCTGGATTCGTGAACAGTGTGTTGATGAAATTCAATATACACGGACCAGATTGGTTACAAAATCGTTGGCTTGCGCTTATTGCATTAATTCTTTTGACCGTGTGGAAAAATATTGGTTTTAACGCTATTTTGTATTTAACTGCGTTACAAGCATTGCCAAAAAGCGTGTATGAAGCAGCTGCATTAGATGGAGCTACTGGGTGGCAAAAAATTATGGAAGATTACTTTCCCATTGCTATCTCCAATGACGTTTTTTGTAGTAGTTCAGGCATTAGTAACGAGCTTCCAATCCTTCGACCTTGCATACATGCTCACTGGTGGCGGTCCTCGCGGAGGCACGGAAGTGCTTGAACGCATGATGATGTATCGTGATGCGTTCAAGCTCGGTGATTTTGGCTATGGAACAGCAATAGCGTTCATTACGCTTGCGCTAGTGCTAGGCGTGACGATGATTCAATGGAAAGTTTCTGGAGCACAAGGAGAAGAATAATGAAGTCATCATTATGGTCGCGTTTGGCGCGTCATGCGATTCTGATTTTAGGTTCAGCAACAGTAATCATTCCATTTTTGTGGATGTTCACTACTTCTTTGCAAATGCGTGCTGAAACATACACGAATACTTCAATTTTTCCTACATCATGGCATTGGGAAAACTATATTCACGCTTGGCAAGCGGCGCCGTTTGCGCAATATTATTGGAATACGCTATTGATGACGGTAGGAATTGTTGTAGGACATTTAATATTTGATGCCTTTGCCGCCTACGCTTTTGCGCGATTAGAATTTCCTTTGAAGAAAACAATATTCATTCTGCTGCTTTCTGCATTGATGATTCCTAATTTTGTGATTGTTATTCCGTCTTATGAGATAGTCGCTAATTTGGGATGGGTTGATACGCTGTATGCTTTGATTGTTCCTAGACTTGCAGATGTGTTTGGCATTATTTTACTTCGCCAATATTTTGCAACAATTCCTCGAGAGCTTGATGAGGCAGCGCGCATTGACGGTTGTGGCAGGTTTGGAATATTCTTCAAAGTAATCGTTCCATTGTCGTCCCCAGCGTTTGCGACGCTTGGTATTTTTAGTTTTCTCTTTGCGTGGAATGATTTCCTTTGGCCGTTATTGGTTACGAATACGGATGAAACTCGTACAATTCAGATTGGTTTAGCATCCTTCGTAGGGCGTTACGGAACCTCTTGGAATTATTTGATGGCAGGAACTTTGACTGCAACAATACCAAGTATTATTGTGTTCCTTTTCTTCCAACGTGCGCTTGTTAGAGGAATTGCCAATACTGGTATGAAAGATTAGAAATTGTAGAAAAATTAAGGATGGGGTTTATTATGTCTATACCACAGTGGTTGCCTGATGCAAGATTTTATCAGATTTTTCCTGATCGTTTCTATCGTTGTGAAGGCTACGGTATGCTAACTGAAGGTCATGTGCCGCTTGATCCATGGGATGCTGAGCCTACGCGTGAGAATTTCTTAGGTGGTAATATTGCTGGAATTACAGAAAAACTTGATTATATTCATGATTTAGGTTGCAATGCGCTCTATTTGAATCCAATTTTTTCTGCTGCAACAAATCATCGTTATGACGCAAACGATTATTTTAAAATCGATCCACTTTTAGGAACTCTTGAAGATTTCCATACGTTGGTAGATGAAGCGCATAAGCGGAATATACGTATAGTACTAGATGCAGTTTTAAATCATTGTGGTAAAACTCATTGGATGTTTCAAGATGTTGTTAAAAATGAAGAGAATTCAGAATATGTTAATTATTTTTCAGTGAAAAACTTTCCAGTTAAGTCATTGCCTGTGCCTAATTATAAAACCTGTTCTGGTTGTGAATATCTACCGAAGTGGAATGTGTTTAATCCAAAGGTGCGTGAGCATCATTTTAATGTTGCGAAATATTGGATTGATCAAGGTATCGACGGTTATCGTCTTGATGTTCCATATTTTATTTATCCAGAATTTTGGCAGGATTTTAGGCAAGTTGTTAAATCAAAAAATTCAGAATTATGTTTGATAGCTGAAGAATGGAGAGACCCTGCTCAATGGTTGCAAGGAGACACTACCGATAGCACAATGAATTATACTCTGCGTGATTTAGTTTTAGGTTTTACTGCAACAAAGCGATTCAATGCATACGATTTTGTTAACGGTATTAACCGTCTGCAGGAGCGCATACCGTATGGATATCACCATGGGATGATGAATTTGTTGGGTAGTCACGATACTGAGCGTGTTTTAACTGCGCATCAAAATAATACTGAGGATTGCATAACTGCCTACTGTTGCATGTTTGCCTGCGAAGGTGCTCCGATGATTTATTACGGTGATGAACTTGGTATGGTTGGCGATAATGATCCAGGGTGCCGTTCTGGCATGCAGTGGGATAGTCTTGATACAAATGCTGAAATATTCCGTACAATTGTTCAATTAAATGCATTGCGACGTGATCATATTGCGTTGCGAAGGGGTACGCAAAGTTGTTACGCTGTTGATGGAGATACTGTCATTATTTCGCGAGAGCATAAGGAAGAATCTCTTTTGATGATTATTTCACGTAGTAATTTATTAGAGTATAATTCATCGAAGCTACCTCAACAATTGCAAAATCATAATTGGCGAATTATAAATGGTGTAACTGTTGGAGATAGTTGGCGCCCTAATAAAGATAATTCTATGATCGTATTGCAGGCTCAACAGTAAAAATAATGTAGAAGTAAGAAGTGTGAAGCATGGGAAAGAAAATTACAATGCAGGATATTGCTGATGCAGCGCGTGTCTCTAAATCTGCTGTCTCCTTTGCGTATAATACTCCTGATCGCTTATCGTCAGAAACTGTAGAACACATATTTTCAGTTGCAAAGGAACTAGGATATGTGCGTAATCCTGTTGCTTATATGCTGCGAACTCAAAAGACAAATAGTTTGGGATTGTTACTACCACAGCAATTAGGGCGAGTGCTAGAAAATCCATACTATTCGGAATTTATTCAGGGTATTGGGCAAATCTGTGAGCGAGAGGGATTGACGCTTCTTTTAGTGCCTCCACTTCGTAATTCTATGTTAAAAGCAATTCCTTATGCTGCCGTTGACGGTTTTATAGTAACTGGTTTAGAAGAAGATCGTGGTGAAGTTGAAGCGCTTATGCAGCAAGGAAAGCCATTTGTGATTGTTGACAGTGAAGTACATAGCCAGGCTCCGAGTATCAATATTGATGAGACGCGCGCTATGAAAGAATTAACTGAGCATCTTATTTCATTGGGTCATCGCAATTTTGTGGTGATTTCTCCAGAATCAGGTAATGATGATGGGTATCTTTCTTGGCATGGAACAATTCGTCGCCGTATTGATGGTGTGGTTTCTGCTTTAGAAGAGAATGGAATAGCTCCACTGGTCGATAAGAAAAATGTTATTGAAGTGCCATGTACTCGTACTGGAGGAGAAGAAGCTTTTGCACAAATAAAACAAAATAATTCTGTATTACCAACTGCATTCATCTGTTTTAGTGATGTTATTGCGTTTGGAGTAATGGACGCTGCTAGACAGTCTGGTTTGCAAATCCCACGCGATATTTCTGTTACAGGCTTTGATGATATAGATGAGTCTGCATGTAGTAATCCACCGTTGACAACAGTTAAACAACCTGTCACAACTAAAGGACGTTTAGCTGCTGAATATATAGTAGAGACTTTGAATGCTGGGTATGAACGAGCATCATCCCGTCACGTATGCCTACCTATTACTGTGCTGCTGCGTGAGTCAATTGGCCCATCAGCATCTATAAGAGAATAGGCTGCGTAGTAAATACTTGATTCCTTCCTCCTATGAAAATATAGTGCCACGTTAAGTTTTTTTTTTAGCGTGGCACTATATGCATAATTTCTTGAATAGGGTCAGAATTAATCGTAATTTTTTGTTTATGCAAAAATTATGATTTCTACTGGCGATAGTAGGAGAGGAAGCTGGAGAGTTTGCCCATTGCATCGCGAAGCGTTTGTAAGCGTGGCAAGTAGACTACGCGGAAGTAGCCTGGAGTCTGCCAATTAAAGCCTTTGCCGTGCACAATCAGCAACTTCTGGTCGCGCAGCAAATCAAGCGCAAACTGTTCGTCGTCGTGAATGTTGTAGCGAGCAGGATCGAGTTTTACAAACATGTAGAAAGCAGCATCTGGTCGCTCGACGCTTACGCCATCCATCTCCTGAAGTGCGTTATAGCAGTACTCTCGCTGCTCATACACGCGTCCGCCCGGCTCCAAATACTTCTCAACGCTTTGGTATCCGCCTAAAGCAGTCTGAATAATAGATTGCGCAGGAACATTCGAGCACAAGCGCATATTAGACAGCATGTTAAGCCCCATAATGTAGTCGCGAGCCTTGGATTTATCTCCCGAAAGACTCATCCAACCAATACGGAAGCCAGCAATCATATGCGACTTAGAAAGTCCGCTAAAAGTTACGCAGAACACGTCTGGAGCAAGAGAAGCAATCGAAACATGCTTCTTGTCGTCCATAACAAGACGGTCGTAAATCTCGTCCGCAAAAATAATCAGATTAAACTCGCGCGCAATCTTAACAATCTCTTCCAAAACTTCGCGACTATACAGCACGCCCGTAGGATTATTCGGGTTAATAATCACGATTGCTTTAGTGCGAGGCGTGATTTTAGAGCGAATGTCGGCAATATCTGGGTACCAATGCGACTTTTCGTCACACATGTAGTGCACAGGAGTGCCGCCAGCCAAGCTTGCGCACGCAGTCCACAGCGGATAGTCTGGGCTTGGTATAAGAATCTCGTCGCCGCAATCAAGCAGTGCTTGCATAGAAAGGTTAATCAGCTCGGAAACGCCGTTTCCAGTGTAAATATCTTCCATTTGCACGCCTGGAATGCCCTTAAGCTGATCGTATTGCATAATCGCTTTGCGCGCAGAGAAAAGTCCGCGACTGTCCGAGTAGCCTTCGCAATCAATAAGCTGCTGCTGCATGTCGTAAATTACTTCGTCTGGAGCGCGGAAGCCAAAAGGAGCAGGATTCCCAATGTTGAGCTTTAGAATATGCGTTCCGTTTGCTTCCATGCGGTTTGCTTCTTCTACAACTGGACCGCGAACGTCGTAAAGCACGTGCTCAAGTTTGGTGGATTTGTTGAAGTTTCTATGTTTGAGCGTTTTGGAAAGCTCTTCCTCTGTTAATGGGCGATTTTCCTCGTGCTGCTCGCTGCAGTCTGCTTGCGCCTTTTGCGCGGTTTTTGCGCAAGAATGCCCACCTTTGATTCCGTAGTCGCTAATTTCAAGAATTTGTGCAAGCATATCTCGCACGTCTTTGCGTGGCTCAGTTTTACCGCTTAAATACTGGCTTAACTGGCTTTTGCCAAGCTTATGGCCGCTTTTTGCTGCAAGATCGATTACATCAATCTGCTTATATCCTTTGATTTTCATGGCCTTTTTAAGGTCGTTTGCAAAATTCTGTGCCATAATCCGTCTTTCTTATAGAAGCTTATAAAATCAGCATTCTTAAATTGAACAAACTTACAACAAAGTTCAAAATAGAAGCTATAAATTGAACTTTGAGGCGATTAAAAGACAATTTTACGCATAAAAAAGCATTTTGCAAGCCTAGAATTGAATTTATTTTGAATTTTGACAGAACCGTGCGAACAATTATGAACTTTTTGAATCTATGTTGAACTTTTGAATAAATAGACAATTTTTTAGATTTATTTTAGATTACTTTGAATTACTCAAATTGTTTTACCATTTTCTTATATTTCGCGCGGTTGCCATGTTTCGATAAGCTGGAAAAATATGGCAAATAAGCAAGGGGAGTTATAGCAGTATGCCAATTTTTGAGCTAATTCTGTACATAATGGCAGTTGTGGTTCTGTCATCATTCTTGGAGCGTTTTATACCAAGAGTTTCAGTGCCGCTCGTACAGATAGCTATGGGTATTATTGCTGCAGAATTGCCATTTTTGCCAAACGCATCTTTAGATCCAAATATGTTTATGGTCGTTATAGTTGCGCCACTTATATACTTTGAGTCTAGAGAAATCAATAAGCTAGCTCTGCTGTCTTCCTTCAAATATTCAGCCACGCTAGCTATTGGATTAGTTTTAGCCACAATGATTGTTGTTGGCATTCTATTGCCTGCAATATGGCCGTTTGTGCCAATTACGGCAGCTCTTGTGTTGGGTGCTGCATTAGGTCCAACGGATGCCGTGGCAGTAAGCGCTTTAAGTCACGAAGTGTCGCTTACGCGCAAACAATTTAGCGTTCTTCAAGGCGAATCATTATTTAATGACGCATCTGGAATAGTAGGATTCCAATTTGCAGTGTTGGTAGCATCTTCAGGAGTTTTCGACATTGTTCCAGCGCTAAGTAGTTTTACAACAAAATTCTTTGGTGGAATAGCAGTAGGCGCGTTAGTAGGTTTTGCTGCAAACTGGCTTTTTGAAAAAATCAGGTCACTAGGTTGGGAAACTACGAAAACTAGAATATTAATGGAATTATTCCTACCATTTTTGCTATACATGGGTGCAGAAGGCCTTGAAACTTCGGGAATGCTTGCGCTAGTTACTGCAGGATTGCTTACAAAATTCGATCGTTCTGGAGTAGGTCCTAATGTTTCGCGAACGAATATAGTGGCAAACAGTGTTTGGAGCGTTCTATCTTTTGGGCTTAATGGTGCTGTTTTTGTACTTTTGGGAATCGCGCTTCCAAAAGTAGTAAGTTCAAGTTGGAATGATCGTGGAATTAACAATCTTATTCTAGTGGCGATCTATTTGCGTAACTTTAGTTGCCATTATAGGCGTTCGATTCTTGTGGATGGTTATTATGATTCGCCTTGCAAGTCGATCTAAAGCAAATAGGCGAGATGTAGATTGGCTAAAATCGTCCGTAATAATGACATTAGGTGGAGCAAAAGGAACTTTAACATTAGCGCTGATGTTTACGCTTCCAATTAGCTTCTCGCTTAGAAATGAATTGATTTTTATTGCTGGAGTGGTGATAGTAGTAACGCTTTTGCTAGCTAACTTTATTCTTCCCCTAATATCTCCTAAAGATAACAATCATGAGCTAGAAGCAGTTACGCCAATAATCATAGAAGTTTTGCGGAGAACCGTTGAAGAGCTTACGCTTAACGTTACGCAGGACAATCTTAAAAGTGATGATTATGAAACTCGAGGTGCTGTTTTATCTGTGATTGATTCCTACACGGAACGAATCAATAGGCTAAAACAAAATGTAAATAAGAGTGATTCAAAAGACTACTTGTTATTACGTGTAGATGCTCTAAATTGGGAAAAGGACTATATAAAACAAAGGATTAAAGAACTTAAACAAGATAGTATAAATAAATCTCATAATTTAGAGACAGAAGCATGCGAGAGGCTTTTGGATCAGATAATGAATTCTTTAAGACATATCCACACAGGGGAACAATCACAATCTATAATGTGGCATTTGCGTGGACGATTTAGGTCTGCTCAGCGAAGAGTAGTAACAGTTGTAAGACGAACAAGTAATATGATTCGTCGAACGGCTCCGCTTCTTAGAGAAGACATGATTTTTGTGCGCGTTCGGCAGATTCATATTGACGTTATACATAGCGTTGTTAAACGCTTGTATCAGGAAATGCATAAGGAAACATATAATACGGAGCATTGTTCAACGCTTTTGCGTGAATATAGGGCTAATGAGGCGCTTCTTAGATCTAGGCCAAATGTTGCTATGAGCGTAAAAATGATTGAGAGAATTGATGATGTTAAGCGTGAAAGCTATGCGATTGAGCTTAGGATTATTCACGAGATGTATGAGGCGGGTGACATTACGCGTGCACAAGAGCGGCAGTTGCGAAACAACGTTTATGTTATGAATGTTGATGCTAATGCAGATGTGTAAGTTTTGTGTTAAATGCAGCTTTGTAGTGCGTTTGTATTAACTTTGCGGCGTGCTGTGTCGTTCGCGCGGTCTAAGCGCGCGAACGACTTCGCCGCGCAGAAGCAGTGCTTCTGCTTTGAGCGGCTCAGCGAATCGAGGTGATTTCTCGCGCATTATGCAGCTCGAAATCGTCGATTCGCACGCGGTCTAAGCGCGCTATTCCTCGCGGCTATTAGTAGCCGCTCGGCTGATTTGGCACATAAAGTCCACCGGACTTTATGTTTGAGCCAAATCACGCTTTGAAGGAGCTTGAAATGCGTTATGCAATTTCAAGCTCAGTCAAAGCGCAATCGAACTACATAAAGTTGCGAATCAACGCAGTTTGTTGCGGTGATACTATGGGTTACATGTATTTCTTTACTCCGCGCAGATGTGAATCTACCCAAAAAAATAATGTATGCCAATAAAGGGCAGGCTCTTATGGCAGCGGATAAAAGCCTTAGAGAGCGCGGAGCAAGATTATGGGTTTATAAATGCGATTATTGCGGAAGTTGGCATTTAACGCATTCAAATCCTGCAATTCGTAAGTATTGCGATATGCGCTCGCGATTTGAAACAACCAAACCTAAGTCTAGAAAACGCGGATATAAGCCGCGTTTTCGTTAAATAATTAATGCTAAATAATTAACACTAAAAATCAGCAAATCAATAAATCAATACTTAAAAGTAAATCCTTGCGCATTAAGCTGCGATTCGCAACTATGGTTTTTGGCGCCAGAATCTACAGCAAGCTTTGCGATTTGTGCGCTGAACGCGTCTACTGGTTTGCTAGCATTTCGCAAATCGTAGTATTTATGCACTCTTTCATCGAATTCTGCAAGTTTTTCAAGCAAAACATCATCGCTGATAGGGTATTCATTTTCAAAGAATTGCATGCTCGAGTCCATGCGCGGCTTTAGCTCTGGGCTTTGGTCTGGCTCGCCAATCGCAAGCCCAAGTACTGGATACGTGTATTTTGGCAACTTCAAAAGTTCAATTAAATCGGGAATGTTGTTCAAAATTGAACCAAGGATTACGCATCCGAGCCCAAGTGATTCTGCAGCTGTTTCCATAGCGTGCAGTGCAAGAATTGCATCGTTCTGCGACTGTGAGAACCTGTATCCTGTTTTAAGCGTAAAATCGTTTCCGTCTGCATCAATGCCATTTTTGCGCGCTATAGCAGCATTTCTGTGCTGATCAATAATAAAAACATACAAAAGTGGCGCTGTGGCTATATAAGTTTGATTTCCAAGTTCGGAAAGCTTTTTCTTAAGGCTTACGCTTGTGATTTTAATCGCGGACCAGTCGTTTAAAAACTGACTACAAGCTGCGCGCTGTGCTGCTGCTTCCAACGTTTTTACAATATTTTCGCTAATCGGCTCGTTTTTAAAAGCGCGTATAGATCTGCGATTTAGAAGTGTCTGAATTGTTTTATTTTCTTCAATCTGTTTATTGTTGTTTTGATCGTTATTTTGTTGCAACTCTGTCATTTTATTTCCTTAAAATTATGCTATTTAAAAATATTTATGCTATTTAGACTACTTAAAATACTTGTTTTTCTTGTTATTTTCTGCGACTTTGCCTTTTCTTAATTGCAGATAGTACCGCGCGATTTGTGTATCTACCTGCAACTGTTGTTAATATTGCGCTAAAAATCGCAAGCCCGAGGTTCATGAGCAAAGAATCTTCTTGTTTATTGTCTTTACTGATTTTTTTATAGTCTTCCCTATTTACGTCTTTATTTTTGCTACTTTTATTTTTTCTGTATTTCTCAAATTGTTTATTTTGCGCGATTTTGTGCATTTTATTGTTTTTTACGTAATGCTTCCATACGATTTCTGCGACTTTACCTACGACCATTGTAACAATTGCAGGAATTGCAGATTTTGCAATCATATCTAACAAAGTGTCAGGATTTTTAAGTCTTTTTTGTCTTAATGCAATAGCTTTATCGTTAACCTTGTTTAAACGCTTAATTGTAAGATTTGAAGCGCTGCGGGTTGCGCTGCGAGACGCATTATGAGTCGCACAATAATCTGCATGTGCGTTGGAAGATTCGGTATAAAATTGACCAGAAAAGTCTTGTCGTGAATTGTGTTGCGAATCATTCCGTGAATCATATCGTGAATCATTTTGGGTTAACGTCATATTTTTATGGTAATGGTAGCGAAATACCAATTAGTAATTGACATGTAAAAGTGTTATAAAAGTGTTATAAAAGCGAGCGAATATGGCAGTGGAGCCAGTTTGTAAGTAATGGGTTTAGATTTGCGCTAAGGCACCAAGCGTAGATTTTTGACTTGTTGGCGGTGCTTAAGGCGGAGTGGATTTATGCTGAACAGTATTGACGTTGACGTTAATGGTGGTTCATTTAGCGGAGATTCGTACGAGATTCAAGATGTTCCAGCAACTTGTGGCGGAGCTCCAGAGGGAAGACTTGTTCTTTTGCGTCACGGACAAACTGTTTGGAGCGAATCAGGTCAGCATACAGGCAGAACGGATATACCGCTTACTCAAATTGGTTGTTCGCAAGCAGTTTATGCTGGTGAGCGCATTCGACAAGCATTTCCTAAGGGTTTTGATGCAGACTGCCAGTTTGTAAGCCCTCTTGTTCGCGCTCGGCAAACAGCTCAACTAGCAGGTTTTACGCATTGCACGCCGCTAGAATACGCAGCTGAATGGGATTATGGGTGTGCAGAAGGGCGAACTAGAAAAGATGTCTCCGCGTTAAGTGGAGTAGAATCGTGGGATGTTTGGCGAGATGGTCCTAAGGCTCTTCCAGAGTTTATGTCGGATTCTTGTGAAGAGTCTCTTCCGAGTGGTGAAACGGTGAAAGTAGTACGCTGCAATGGGGAAAGTCTGCAGGATGTTTCTGATAGAACGCAAAAAATAATCGACTCTGTTTTGCCAAAGCTTAAAAGCGGCAAGGATGTGATTATTGTTGCGCACGCGCATGTTCTTAGAATTTTAGCTATGAGATGGTTAGGCGTTGATGCGTCTCAAGCGCGGTTGCTGCGACTAGACACCGCCCACTACAGCGCTCTTGGAACTTATAAGGGAGATCGTGTAATCGTTCGCTGGAATTGTTGATTTGTGATTGTTGCAGATTGTGCGACACGCCATCATATCAACACTGCTATCGTTTGCAATATCTTTGCATTTGAGGCATAATAAAAATTGTCGAAAAGGGCACCTAGGGGTGCGGCGGCTCATAGTAGGGTCGACGGCATAGGAGAAAGGTTCGATGATGAATCGTACAATTAAGTCAACAATTGCACTTGTAGCTTGCTCCGCGATGGCATTCGGTGCGCTCGCTGCATGTGGTTCCAGCTCTTCGGATTCTTCCGATAAGGGTAAGGTTTACTTCCTTAACTTCAAGCCAGAATCTGCTGATCAGTGGAAGGAAGTTGCTAAGGAATATACCAAGAAGACTGGTATTCCTGTAAAGGTCCAGAACGCTGCTTCTGGCACATATGAGCAGTCTCTTAAGAGTGAAATCAGCAAGGGTGATGAAGCCCCTACACTCTTCCAGGTGAATGGTCCTGTTGGATATGCATCTTGGAAGGATTACACTGCAGATCTTAAGGATACGGAGCTTTACAAGCAGCTTCAGAACAAGGATATTGCTCTTAAGGACGGAGATAAGGTTGTTGGTGTTCCATACGCAATGGAAACTTACGGCTTGATTTACAACAAGTCTTTGTTAAAGAAGTACACTGAGCTTAAGGATGCAAAGGTAAAGTCTGCTGAAGAGATTAATTCCTTCGATAAGCTTAAGGCTGTTGCTGACGACATTCAGGCTCGTAAGAGTGAACTTGGTGTTGATGGTGCTTTCACTTCTGCTGGTTTCGATTCCAGCTCTGATTGGCGCTTTAAGACTCACCTTGCAAACATTCCTCTGTACTATGAGTTCAAGGCAGACAAGGTAACTAAGCAGCCAGCAAAGATCAAGGGCACGTTCCTTGACGGATACAAGAAGATCTTTGATCTTTACATTACTGATTCCACCACTCCTGCAACTCAGCTCAGCTCTAAGACTGGTGAGGATGCAAACTCTGAGTTCTCGCTTGGCAAGGCTGTGTTCTATCAGAATGGTACTTGGGCTTGGACCGACCTGCAGAAGGCTGGCATGAAGGCTGAAGACCTTGGCATGCTCCCAATCTACATTGGTGCTAAGGGCGAAGAAAAGCAGGGCTTGGCTACTGGCTCCGAGAACTACTGGTGCATTAACGATAAGACTTCGGATGCAAACAAGAAGGCAACTAAGGACTTCTTGAAGTGGGTTCTTACCTCTGATTATGGCAAGGAAGCTATGTCTAAGAAGATGGGCTTCACCACTCCATTCAAGAGCTTTGCTGATATGAAGTCTGAGAATCCTTTGACTGCTGCTGCTGTTGAAGATGCTCAGTCTGGTAAGACTCCTGTAAGCTGGAACTTCACTATGATGCCATCTGACAACTGGAAGAACGATCTTGGCTCCGCTTTGCTTGAGTATGCTCAGGGCACTGGCAAGTGGGATAAGGTTAAGAGCGCCTTCGTTGACAATTGGGCTAAGGAAGTTGCTCAGACTCACGAAGATCAGGATTAATCTGAATATTGATTATTCGGCTTAAACTTGATTACAATTAAAGTCATAATTTAAGAACATAATTTAAAACGATAATTTAAGATTGGGCTGTTGATGTAATTGCATTAGCACAGTGCATTAATAGCCTACCAAAAGAGCTTCAAGCCTTAGGGGTTTGAAGCTCTTTTGTTTGAATTTAGGCTGACTTAGTCTGATATTTAAATAGTATTTTAAGATTGCATTTAAAATGGTACTTGAACTAAGCTGCGTCAAGTTGAGATGTACTCGAGCGCACAATTAGCTGTGCTGGAATCGTAATGTATCTGCGACTTTCATCTAAATAATCTCCATTAATTAAAGATAAAGTCATTTTTGCAGTATCTACTGCCATGCTTACAGGGTCTTGTCTAATAGTTGTAAGTCCTGTTTCTCTAGCGTAGAAGCTGTCGTCAAAACCAATAATTGAAAGATCTCCTGGAGTATTGTATCCACTCCTAGAAAGCTGGAACATTAAAGGTATTGCTATTCCATCTTCTTGGCATGCAATCGCAGTAGGCATACTACTGTTGCTTAAAAGCGATGAAACTATTGAACTTATGCGGTCTAAACCTTCTGGAGCTACGATTTCGGTAGGCGTAATATTGTTAATCTTGCATTCGTCAATAAACGAATGATAACGTTGTAAAACGCTGAAATGCAGGGAAACATCGCGATTTGTGCGAATATAAGCTATGTTTTTATGACCTAATCCAATAAGATGGCGAGCCATAAGCCTCGCGCCCTGATTGTCGTCAATATTAATTGTTGCGTCAAAATCGCAGTCCATAGGATATAAGCAATTTATGCCTAAAACTGGTACACCAGTTGCCTTTAATGAAGCAACTTCCGACTTATTTACGTCAAATGAGCAAACTATTACAGCATCCGCATTTCTTCGAGTTGGTAGCATATCAAAGAATTCTGCGCGTTCTTGGCTGCTTGATATTTGGAAAATTGATAGATCGTATCCTGCTGGGTGAAGAACCTGATTCAATCCTTGTATTATGGATGCGCTAAACCACAGGCGAATGCTGTCGCTCATTAGTAGTGCGACTCTTAGAGTTCTGCCAGATTTTAAAGCGGCTGCAGAACGAGATATTGAGAAGTTTAGTTTTTCTGCAATAGCCAACACTTTGTCGCGAGTTATTGCGGAAACTAAGTCTGGTCGTGTAAATGAGCGTGAAACAGTAGATACTGATACGTGAGCTTCGTTGGCAACATCTTGAATATTAGCCGGCATGTGAACTCCTTTATTCGCACAACATCAATATCTTCATCAATATTTTTATTAATGTCTTCATTAATATCATTCAATCATCTTCAACGATAGTATATGAGCAGCGCATACATCAATGTTCATTGCGCCTCTTATACACAAACGTTTGCAATAAAAATAATAATAGCAGATTTTGCTGCAAAATCGCCAAAAATAGGGATTTTCTTCACATTTAATTTTGATTTCATCGCGTAACGACATGCAAAAAATGACAACGTTTGACATTGCTGTTGCATGTAGTAATATAAAAGTATTGGTTCGGGCGTCGACGCTCGTACAAGCGTTGTACTCAAGGAGGAGAAAGTGACGAGTCATGATTAATATGAGTGGAAAAGCAATACGCAAATGGTGGGCGTTATTCGCTTTGCCAACGTTTGCTGCTTTTGTAATCGGCTTTTTAGTGCCATTCGTAATGGGTGTGTATCTTAGCTTTACTAAGTTCCATACTGTTACGGATGGAAAGTTTGTGGGTATTCGCAATTATCGCAAGGCTTTGCGCGATCCTCATTTTATTCATTCGTTGATTTTCACAACTGCTTTTACTGTTGTAACAACAGTTGTTATTAACGTTATTGCTTTTGCAATTGCGTATATGCTTACAAAGAAGTTCAAAGGTTCAAACTTATTCCGTACAGTGTTCTTTATGCCAAATCTTATTGGTGGCATTGTTTTGGGATATGTTTGGCAAGTAGTGCTTAATGGTATTTTAGGCTACTTTGGTCGTGCTATTACGTATTCTGCGACGTACGGATTCTGGGGCATGGTTCTTTTGATATGCTGGCAGCAAATCGGATATATGATGATTATTTACATTGCTGGTTTGCAGGCGCTTCCAGGAGATGTTATTGAGGCGGCAGCTGTTGATGGCGCAACACCAATGCAAACGCTGTTTAAGATTACGATTCCTCTTATGATGCCGTCCATTACAGTGTGCACATTCTTGACTGTTACAAACGGATTCAAGCTGTTCGATCAGAACTTGGCGTTGACTAATGGTGCTCCTTCCAGAAAGTCGGAGATGTTGGCGTTGAACATTTTCAACACATTCTATGGAAGAATCAATGGTGAAGGCGTCGGTCAGGCAAAGGCAGTCATATTCTTCATCATTGTGGCTGTAATTGCTTTGATTCAGAACAGGTTGACAACGTCTAAGGAGGTGGCAGCATGAACGAGAAAACTAAGCATCCTGTGCTTTGGACCACGCTTTTTGCTGTAGTGAGTTTGTTGTGGATTTTCCCAATCGCGTTAGTGTTTATGAATTCCTTTAAGTCAAAGGTGTATATTGCTAGCGAGCCATTCTCACTTACTCCAAAGTCGTTTATTGGTTTTGATAATTACGTTCTTGGCATTAACCGCACGAATTTGTTGATGAGCTTCTGGTGGACAATTGTTGTAACGATTGGCGCTGTGGTTCTGATTCTTTTGTGCACTTCGATGTGTGCATGGTGGATTGTGCGAGTAAACAATTGGGCTGCAAGGCTGCTTTACGTATTGTTCTTGTTCAATATGATTGTGCCGTTCCAGATGGTTATGTTCACTCTTTCCAACATCACTACAAAGCTTGGATTGAACACCCCTTGGGGATTGTGGATTATCTACCTTGGTTTTGGCGCAGGTTTGGCTGTGTTTATTTTCACGGGCGTTGTGAAGGGTATTCCTCAGGAATTGGAAGAGTCCGCAATGATTGATGGTGCTTCAGTGCCTCGCATATTCTTCCAGATTATTGTTCCGATTATGAGACCTGCTATTATATCTGTGTCGATTTTGCAAACAATGTGGATTTGGAATGACTTCCTTCTTCCTTACCTCACTTTGGATTTGAACAAGTATAAGACTGTTTCGATTGCAGTTCAATATTTGAAGGGTGGTTATGGCTCCGTTGAAATGGGTGCCATGATGGGCTGCTTGGTTCTTGCCATTCTTCCAATTATTATCTTCTACCTCATCTGCCAGAAGTATATTATCAAAGGCGTTATGGCTGGTGCGGTAAAAGGCTGAGGTCTTTTCTCCTTCGGACCTCGGTTGCATGATGATGGTGGTTGCAAAACTTTGCTTCCACCATCATTTGTGTTTAAGTGTATTTTTTAGTGTATTGTTATTTTAGATTTGTTTTAGATTGCGTTTAACTATGCAGGAGTGGTTGTAATGATTTCTTTTGGAAGCCCCGATTCAAAGTTTGCTCAAGGAATGGAATCGTTTGCAGACGCAGTATGGCTTACCATTTTAATGATTATTACGAGTGTTCCGATTATAACGATTGGCGCATCAATTACAGCTGCTCATGAAACTGCTAGAAGGATTGAGCGCGGAGAAGCACACACAACTTCAATCTATTTTAAATCTTTTAAAAATAATTTTGTTAAATCTACTATTATTTGGATAATCTTGCTTCCGATTCTTGTGGCAATTGTAGGGTCTTGGATTTTTCTGCAGCTTACGCCACTTTTAATAATAAAGTTTGCGATCAGTATTTTATGGGTTTTGGTTGCTCAATGGGTGTTTGCTCTTCAAGCAAGATTTGAAAATTCTGTTGGTAGAACCTTGATTAATTCGTTGATTTTTAGCGTATCTTACATTGCAACCACTTTTATGATGGTTTTGCTTGATTTTGTATTTTTTGCGCTTGTCTATTTATCTTTAAAGTATTTTTTGCAGGGATTACCGCTGTTGATTTTGCTTGGATGGGGGTCTTTGATTATGCTCCATACTCCGCTGCTTGAGCGTGTGTTTGCAAAATACGTTAAAACAAGTGGTAAGTGATTTGTGAATTGACATTAGTAACCCGAGAATTATATTTAATTGGGTATTTGGGTAACTAAATAACCGTGGTAACCAAATAAGGGCAATCGGCAAAATAATTAATGAGGCGAACACCATCACGGATGTTCGCCTCATTTGGGACATCATTACAAGGTGCTTTAAATGTGCAACTATGCGCAAATCCTAACACCATGTCGGGGAAGGAAACAAGTTACTCTTAACAGATAACCATTCCCTTTCATTATACTCTAAATAGCTTTATTTATAAAGGTTTTCACCCTTTCTTTTTTGTTGTTTTTATTGTTGTTTTTATTGTTATTTTGGCTTAAATTCTAATTATTTTTTGCCGTTCATAACAGCTGCCATAGAAAGCACTCTAGGTGACTTAAACACTTCGTCGGTATGAACAACATTGCCATCTTTATCAGTAAGAGGAATACGCCAATTTGGATATTCTGTACTGGTTCCAGGCTGATTCTGCGAACGCTTTTCTCACAACTGCGTCAACAAGCGCCACTTGCAAAAGCAAAGATGGGGAAGTGCGCATAATCGCATGCATAGCCTCCACAATCTCTTGCACATGGTCTTCTACATGTTCGGCAGCATCCTTGCTAATCCATCCGCCTTCCAAAAGCATCTTCATCATGGCGTCTCGCTCGGCGCTAGCAGCCTTCTGGAAGCTTTCTACAGAATCGGTAAGCAAATGAAGCTCCTCGCGAAGCTTAACATGCTCAAAAGCAAGGTATCCAGCTGTAGGTGGCATGTCGTGAGTTGTAACAGATGCCAAAGCGTATTCGCGGTATGTAGAAGGGTTTGCAAATATAATCTGCTTTTTACCAGCCTTCTTAGCGGCTTTTTCTGAATCGTCGTTGTGAGTGAACCATTCAACAACAGTTCCAAGAATTCCATGCGAGGCAAGAACCTTAGAAACATATGCTGGAACAGTGCCCAAATCTTCGCCAATCACCAATCCGCCTGCGCGAGTTGCCTCAATGCTAAGCACAGCAAGCATAGCGTCCACGTTGTAGTACACGTAAGCACCGTTTTTAGCTCCTTGACCTTGCGGAATCCACCATAAGCGGAAAAGCCCGAGCACGTGGTCAATTCGAACCGCGCCAGCATGCAAGAACACGTTGTGAACCATGTCTCGGTATGCAATGTAACCAGTTTCGTCTAGATAATTAGGGTCAAATGGAGGCTGACCCCAATCCTGACCTTGCTGGTTGTAGAAGTCTGGAGGTGCACCAACGCTAACGCCGTTAGCAAATCGCTCTGGGCTCCACCACACATCTGCGCCATAACCGTGAACACCAACAGCCATGTCTTGCATAAGACCAATCGCCATTCCAGCGGCTTTAGCTTCGGCATGGGCAGCTGCAACCTGCTCGTCTGCAATCCACTGCAGCCAGCGGTGGAACTCCAACAAATCAGCGTGCTCGCGCTTAAGCGCGTCAATCTGAGGAGTGCCCTTGCCAGTGGTATCAAACCAAAGGTTATCTCCCCAAGGAGCGCCCCAAACCTCGAAGGCTACGCACCAAGTCGCAAAAGCGTCTAAGTCTTCTCCAGAACGCGCCTTAAAGTCTGCGAAATCCTGCTCGCGCTCTGCGCTTCTAGGCTGCTCAAAAATCATCTTTAATGCTGGTAGCTTTGCGCTCCAAGCAGTGTTAATATCCATAGGATTTGGATCGTTGTTTTGCGCTTCAACCGACTCGTGCAGAGCTTCCACTTGTTCTCTCTGGCTATCGCTTAATTGCGTGTATTCTGGAATATCCTGTGGGCGAATATAAGTTACGTTTAAGAATCTGCGCGACTCAGGCAAATAAGGCGAAGGCTCTAAAGGCGCCACTGGTGCGCAGGCGTGAATTGGGTTTATAAGCATAAAGTCGGCTTTGCCAATGCTACCCGCGTCTTTAAGAAGTCTACGCAAGTCGCCATAATCGCCAACTCCCCAAGATTCCTTTGATCGCACGGAGTAGAGCTGAGTCATGTAGCCCCAGCGATGGCGTTCCTGAACGCTTTGCGGAAGAGGGATTCTTGCTGGAGCAGAAATCAGTGTAACCTGAGCATGCAAGGCGCATTCGTCATCTACAGTTGCTTTCAGAGTGTGGTAACCCATTGGCAAATCTTCTGGAAGTTCCAGCAATAAGTCGCCCTCTTTGCTTGTCTTAAAGTTATTAAGCGGCTTATCAGGCGTATCCTCGTATTCTGTCCCGTCTTCTAAAGTCAGTGTTACGTGGATCTTGCTTGGGTTGATTGCACTGCCGCCAGTGTGCACAGGCACTATTGTTTTTGTGCCATTAAAGCATACAACTGTTGGTGGCAGAAGTTCGCTATCTCGCTTTTCTTGCACTCGTTTTAGTGAGTTTGCAATATTTTCCTCTGTATTTGCTTGCCAACCTAGTGCATCTAGCACGCCAACAAGAGCTTCATCGGTAATTTCCGTATAGTCGCCTAGTTGGTCGATGTAGAAAGTTGCAACTCCGCAGGCTTTTGCTAACTGAATTAGTGGACGATTGAGTCGTTCTGTGCTTTCTTCTACGGGCACAGGCGTGGCAGCCTTTGTTTTGGCGTTGTCTGTTGTGCTCATGATGCTCCTTTGTTAATCAGTGGCACATGTAATCTCGTCGCATCGATGTTGGTTTGCAAACGATGTTGAAGAGTGCGATTTCTCAACACCTCACTGGATTGAGGCACGCTCTAGCTAACCATTATATTAAGTATTGATATCGTTTGCAATATTGGCGATTTTCGTGGCACTTAACAAAAAACCGCAGAAGGTTAAATACCAACTGCGGTTTTTTGTTAAGTGTTATTTGTTATTTGCGCATAGTTGCTGCTACTTACTTGCGACGGATTCGCATAAAGTGCCATCCTGCGCCGATTGCTGCGATTCCAGCAGTTATGCTGCCAGCAACAGCTGCGATTAACGTTGTGCTGTTGCCAGCGGCGTGCTCACCGTTGTTTGCGCCAGATGCCTGAGCGCTCTTATCGCTGCTATTGTCTTTGCTCTTTGAGTCTTCGTTCTTGGACTCTTCGGATTCCTTCTGATTTTCATCTTTTGCGGAATCGTTAGATGTGTTCTTGGACTCTTCGCTCTTTGTTGTGTTTGCGGAGCTTGCTGTAGGAGCAGCAGGAGCAGCAGATGCTGCAGCACGAGGCGTGCGTGCAGGAGTCTCTGCGGTTGCTGGCGACTTAGCAGTAGCATTTTCTACGAGTTCTTCTGCAGCTTTTGCGGTATGCGTGGACTCCGTTTGGTTCGCTGGAACAGCACTGTGCTTAGGTGCAGACTGTGGTGCAGACTGTGATACAGAAGGAGCCGAAGCCTGTGGCGCACTTGGTGCAGCATTGTTCTGTGGCGCATTCTGTGTAGTGCTTGGAGCTGGAGCTGGCTGTTTTGCGCTTGGTGGCGCAGAAGGAGCCGGTTCCAGCACCTGTGGGTTTGAAGCCGCTGGAGGTGCTGGTGGATTAAGCGGAGCTTGTGGCTGCACCTGTGGAGCCTCTTGTGGAGTCTCTTGCGGAGTGCTTGGAGCTGGAGCAGGAGCTGGTGTAGAAGGAGTTGGCTTCTGAACCTGTGGATTCAAAGATTCCTCAGCCTTCTGCTTTGCTGCAGTGAGACTCTTTTCCACATCGTTCAACGTTTGTGTTGATTTATCAAGTTCTTTAGATCGATTAGCAACCTCTTTTATCATTAAATCAAAAGCGAATTCGATGGTTTGGGAGCTTGCAGCATACTTTGAAATAAGTGTACGCTTGGTCTCTTCAATTGAAGCTTTTAGCTCTAAGATCTTTGCTTTAGTTGCTTCAACATTAGTTTTCGCTTCATTTAGTTTTTGCTTTGCTGTTTCAGCAAGTTGTTTAGTCGCCTCGACATTAGTTTTAGCTTCGGATATTTCTTTATCGATTCGCTTCAAGTCTTCTTTCAGTTGATTAAGATTCTTTTCGGCGGTATCCTTATCCATTTTAGCGTTTTCAAAATTAGCTTTTTCATCTTGAACTTTTTTCTCTGCTTTTTGTGCTTCTTCTGTTATTGCCAGTAAGTTTTGAGCAGCATTTTCTGCCGCCTCTTTAGCTTTTTCTGCATCTCTGCTAGCGACGTTTAGATCTTTTTCAGCATCTTGTTTAGATTCTTTTAGCTCTTTTATAGTATTCTCAAGCTCAGCTAGTTCGGATTCTTTATCTGAAACTTTTTTAGCTAAAGAATTAGATTCAGACTTCTTCTCATTGGCAGCTTTTCGAGCATCTTTTGCATTATCAGAAATTCTTGTTAAAGAATTTATCTCAGAAGTCAATTCAGAAATTGTATCTAATAGATCTCTTATTTGACTACTTTTATCTGCTTCGGCAAGTTCTTTTTGAGCGGTTTCAGCCTCTTTTCTTAGTTTTTCACTTCTTCGATTAGCTTCTTCAACTATTGGCTTAAGATTTTCAACTTCGTCTCTGGCAGATTCATATTCTGTTTTAGCTTTGTGCAGTTTATCAACATATCCAGGAGTACTATATTTTGAAGTATCTTTTTCTAAAGATGTATATTCTTTAGATGCGCGTTTATATTCAGCGTCTTTTCCTTCATATTCTTTTTGTTTTTGGGCAGCAGTTTTTTCTGCTTCTTCAGCTTGTTTTTTAGTCGAAGCAACTTTTTCTTTTAACTGATTAATTTTGTTTTGATCATTGTCAGCATCAAGAGTTTTTAGATTTTCTTCTGCAGTTTTAATTTGCTTAGTAATGTTCTCAATCTTATTATCGACGCCTTCAGCAGCTGCTTCCTTTTGCTGTGCTTCTTTTTCAATCTTTTCAGCTTCTGCCTTAGCAGATTCAGACTTTTGCTTGGCTTCAGCTAACTCTGCTTCAAGCTTAGATTTAGCCTTTTCTTCATTTGCTAAATCTTCTGTAGTTTCTTCGTTGTCATCTTTTGCGTCCTCAGCAAGTTCATCTTTTGCAGCTTTTTCTTCAGACCTAATTTTGTTCACTTGATCAGCATTTTGTCTAGCCTCGTCAGTCACTTTCTTGGCTTTTTCTGCCTCTTCTACGGCTTTATTCTTCTCTTCAATGCGCTGCTTGGCATTTGCTATATTCTGAGTCTCTGTTTCTATTTTCTTATTGGTCTCAGCAATGCTATTTTCTGCATTATTTTTCTTTTCTACAGCTTCATTAATTTTTCTTGCAGTATCTTCAGCTTCTTGTTTTGCTTCTTCTACAGCTTTATTTGCTTCATCATGCTTATTCTTAGCTTCTATTTGTAACTTCTTTGATTCTTCGACTTTTTGGAGTATTTCTGCATTTGCTGGAGTGTTATTCTTAGGTGTGCCTGAACCTTGAACCGTTCCAGGATTTTCTTTCTCTTGCTTGCCGGCAGCAGCGTCGCCAGTAACAGGCGAGTTAACGGTTTGTGGTTTAAAATCTTCTGGACCATAAGAAACAACATTGCTAACAGCATCAAAACCAGTGTCGGATATGGTCTTAACCTGTGCTGCTGGATGATTGGACGTATCTGTTGTAGTCGCGTCTGCTGCGTTGGCAGCGTTTGCAATGCTTATGCTTCCAATAAGAGCCAAAGAGCTTGCGCCCAAAGAGATAGCGGCTGCAATCTTAGCGTTCATATTTACCTCATTCTTCAAATCATTTAGGTTTGGGTGTGGGGGTATTTGTTTAATTATCAAGTTGTAAGATCAAAGCGCTGGCATACAATCCGTGTCTGTATTGCGTCTCTGTCTTGTTTCTAGACTTTCTACTCTTCTCTACTCTGCATATTTCTCCACTTTGCATATACACAATAGGGGTATAAAGTATAAAAGTTATTCTAACAGAATCACAGGAATAATTCGCTCACTTTGGCAAGTTATAAGGAACAATTAAGGAAATTACAAGGATTCGCCTTGAAATATTAGTATCCGACTCAGTATTCGAAAATATTGGGTTATTCCCCAAAATATTAATATTCAATCATAAGCCAAAAAATAATCCCGACTTTGTTCCCAAATCACAGGAATAAGAGAACAAAATCGGGATAAATTGCGAGCCGAGCGCGCTCAAGAACTCAAGCAATCAAGCGCGCTTGCGACTCAACACAACGAATGTACGCGGCGGCACATGAACCGCACGCTGAGAGCCATTATCATCGCACAGCATAGAAACGCAGCTGCCAGAGTCGTGCCCCGTCCACTTAGCAAAATACTCAGTGGAATCCAACACGCAGCGCCACGGGCTTGGAGATTTAGCAGGCAAATCAATCGTTGCAGACGCATCATTCATAGGGTTCACACACACAATCAAGTCGCTTCCAATCTGCTCCGCAAGAACAGTATTATCAGACGCAGTAAGGTGAGTGCGCTTAGCATCATAAAACTCAGCATTCTTAGCGCGAAGTTTTATAAGCGCACTATACCATTCTACAAGCGGTTGGAATCGCTCAGCTCTAGACCAATCAAGCTGGTTCATAAGAACTCCGCGATTATAAGAATTATCGCAACCATGCTTAGTGCGACCAAACTCCTCGCCTCCAAGCATAAACGGCATACCAGCAGAACACAAAATCAATCCAGCACTGAGAATATTAGCGCTAAAAATGTCTGCAACGCTGTTTGGATCGCTTGCGTCAAAATCGCAGCTAGACGCGTTATCGCGCATAGAAATACACAGCTTATCCCACAAAGTCAAATCGTCGTGAGCAGAAACATACTGCACAATTTGACCAACACTTTTACCAGCACAAGGCATACCACGCCAGCCATTAAACGCGTTTCGCACAGGATCCGCCGTCCAAAACTCATTGCCATTTACATATCCGCGGTCATGATGATCCATAACATTGCCCTTAAGCGTATCGCGAGACTCATCACTAAACCAGCCGATTCTAGAATCAAGGAAGCCGCGCCCATCTTTATCTCCCATAGGGCAATCATCGCCAACAGCTGCAGCATCCGCACCCCACGGTTCACCATACATAAGAATATCTTTGCCGCCATCAAGCTTATCTAATTCGGCACGAATCATATTCAAAGTTTCCGCATCCGTTAAGCCCATAAGGTCAAACCTAAAACCATCCACATGGTAGCAGCGCGCCCAGTGCAAAATAGATTCAATCATAAAACGCCTAAACATTGGGTGATCGGAAGCCATCTCGTTACCGCAGCCAGAACCATTAGCAAAAGACCCATCAGCCTTACGCCTGCAGAAATAGCCTGGAGCCACACTTTCAAACACATTCGACGCAGCCTCAAACATGTGGTTATAAACAACATCCATAACTACGCGTATACCATTCTTATGCAAAGCGCCAATCATCGCCTTGCACTCGCGTATTCTTGCCGTACCGTCGTATGGATTGCTAGAGTAAGCACCCTCCGGCACATTGTACGCATGTGGATCGTAGCCCCAATTGTAAAGCGAATCCACGCTCTCACCGTTTTTGCGAGCAGACGAAATCGCAACCTCATCCACAGTAGCAAAATCGTAGATTGGCATTAGTTGAACGTGAGTTACACCAAGTTTTTTAAGATAGTCAATTCCAGTAGGGAAGTGCTCATCGCCACCTAAAGTCGTATGCGAATCTGTAAAAGCAAGATACTGACCACTATGTTCTGGCTTAAATCCGCCATTAGGATTGCTGCTAAAGTCTTCAACATGCGTTTCCCAAACAACCGTCGCATGGCGCACAAACTCTGGCGACTTATCTTTGTGCCAGTCAGCTGGGCTAACGCGTTCCTCACTTACAACCATGCTGCGCTCGCCATTTACGCCACTAGCAACACCCCAAGGGTCACTTGTACGATTGACTCTTCCATCAGCAAAAGTCACCAGAAAATCGTAGTAAACGCCATCTAGCCTTTGCAATATTGAAGTTCTCCATGCGCCGTCGCGCAATGGCTTTAAATTACGTGTTTTGAACGGCTCGCTGTTGTTTCCTGTTTCAAAAAGTCTTAGCGTTACGCATGATGCGGTTGGTGCCCAAACTGTGAATGTTGTTGATTTTTCATTAAGCGAGCATCCAAGCTGACCCGAGTACACTGGCCATTGTGTTGAAGACGTGCACGTCATGTAATATATCCTTCTTTATTATTCAGAAGAAAATGAAGGCCGAAACGCTTTAAAACGCTCGACCCCCATTTTCAATTAAACCCCACAATTGATGTAGAGGTTACTATCCCTTAACAGAGCCAGACATCGACTCTTCATAGAATCGCTGCATGACAATAAACAGGATTGCAATCGGGATGGAAACGCACACAGCTCCAGCAGAGAATCGTGCGAACCAGTGATTGATGTATTCTCTCTGCAACATCTGGTACAAGCCCAAAGCCACAGTGTAATTATCTTGAGTACGGGCAATAGTCTTAACCAAAACGAAGTCAAGCCATGGACCCAAGAAGCTAACAATAGCTTGGAACACAATCATAGGCTTGCAGATTGGAAGAATAATCTTCCAGAATACTTGCCAAGTTGTGCATCCGTCCAAATAAGCGGCTTCATCCAAAGACTTTGGAATCGTGTCCATATAGCCCTTCATAACGTAGAAGCCCATGCCGCTACCAGCAGAGTAAACGATTATAAGGGAAATAAGAACAACAGAACCATTCGTCAAGCCAAAAGCCTTCAAAATGAAGTAGATAGCAATAACTGCCATGATGCCTGGGAACATACCAAGAATCAAAGCAATGTTCATAAATGTCTTACGACCGCGGAAACGCAAACGAGACATGCAGAACGCTACTACAAGCACGAAGAACAGAGAGATAATGCACACGAAAATAGACACAATCAAGGTGTTTAAGAACATTCGTGGGAAGTCAAGAACTTCTCGCTCAGTAAACAGCTGAATGTAATTATTAAACGTGTACTTAGTTGGGAAGAACGTTGTCTGATATGGTGCAGTGTTCTGGTTAAAGCTTTCCAAGAACACCCAAACGATTGGCGCAAGCCAAATCACAGCCATAACAATCAGGAACAGATGAGCTACAATGTCTCCGAATATGCGGCGGATACGCTGATCGCGCCAGAACGGGACACTACGTACACTATGCACAGTCTGTTCGCCTTGCATAAGATCCTTCTTATTACTCACCGGAATCCCTCCTCATTCTTGTAGGAGCCAGAGTTGCGGTATGTTATCAAAGCAACAATCGCAAGCACAATGAATGTCATAATGCCGATTACCGCGCCCATGCTGTAGTTATCTTTATCAACCGTAAGCTTGTACAGCCAGGTGATGAGCAAATCAGTCTTACCTGCAGAAGAACCAATTGGTGTTGGCTCGCCGCCAGACAACAGGTAAATAACGTTGAAGTTATTAACGTTTCCAGTGAATGTGGTGATCAGGTATGGAGTCATAACAAAGAAGATGTATGGCATAGTGACGTTCATGAAACGCTGCCACCAGCTTGCACCGTCAAGCTCTGCTGCTTCGTAAAGTTCAGCTGGAACGTTCTGCAAAATACCAGTGATCTGCATGATGGTGTAAGGAATACCAACCCAAAGGTTGATGAGAATAACCGTAACCCTTGCCCAAGTAGCATCCTGGAAGAACGGTAGTGGAGAATGAATCCAGCCAGAAGATATAAGAAGACGGTTAATAGCGCCATCTCTTTGCAACATGCTGTGCATAACAAGCAAGGACACAAACTGTGGGACAGCAATGGTCAAAGAGAAGCAGATACGCCACAAGCTCTTAAGACGAGTGGTGCGCCTGTTAATAATCATTGCCATAAACATGCCGAAGAAGAAGTTCAAGAATGTAGCGAAGAAAGCCCAAACAAGGGTCCAAATCAAAACATCAAAGAAGATTCCAGCATTAATGGTTCCAGTTGTATTTCCAAGAATCTTAAAGAAGTTGTTTAAACCAACCCAATGGAACAGCAATGTGTGGTCACGATCATAGTTTGTGAATGCCATCGAAATCATGAACACCAATGGCAAAACCGTGAACAAAACAATTCCAGCGGTTGGAAGAGTCATAAAACCAACGTGCGCATGGCGGTCGAGCAAAGACTCAACATCTTTAACAAAAGTAATAGGCTTTTCTCCGCGCGCTACAAAAGCCTGAGCTTTGTATGCGCTACGCAAAGACAAAGTAGCTAAATAAATTAAAACAACAATTGCTGCAATGCTCATAACGCCATACAGCAAAATTTCAACAGAATTATCTCCAGCCACATAGTGCCAGAAGCCGTTAATCTTTACTCTACCCTGCTTCTTAGTACCAAGAGTACCGAATTTTGGTAGATATTCAGCGCCAGTTGTGGCCAAGAAGGCAAGAACTCCAGCCTCGCATAGAATGAATACGAGACCTTTCACGTACTGTTTGCGAACGAAGTTACCAAAACCGAAGATAATTATCGAAACCCAAGACAGTACGTCTGCGTGCTTTGCAGCCTCCTGTAATGAGTATTGCGAAGGGGCAATGTATTCATCGGCAGCAGGTGCCTTCTTACGCTTCCCTCGCTTGGTGGATGTCGTGCCAGTCATGACATGCCTTTCGTAAAATTGTGGGGTTTTTACAAGCAAAAGACGCCCCGCCCCGATTTTAAAATCCTTAGGGGAGCGGGGCGTCCTTGCCGTGTGTTTTCTAAATATTATTTTCTTTTAAAAGAAAATAATATTTAGAAAACAGTCGTAAGTAATACTTACTTCTTAAGAGCTTCCTCAAAGCCCTTCTGGAAGTCTGCAATCTTTGCAGCGGCGTTGCCGTCGTTGACTTCCTTGTTTGCCAATGCAGTACCGAAGGTCTTCATTGGATCCCAGAAGGCACCCATTTCTGGAACGGTTGGCTGCAAGACAGAAGTCTTAGCAATGGTGTTCATCTGAGCCACAGCGGCTGGGTTGTCCTTAACGAGATCAGACAAAGACTTAGCAACTGGGATATCGCCGTGAAGCTTGTACATCTGCTCCTGGGATTCCTTAGAACCGAGGAATGCAGCGAACTTAGCGGCCATCTCTGGAGCCTTGGAGTTAGGGTTGTAAGCAACAGCCTTAGAACCAGCGAAGGACTTCATCTGATGTTCGCCATCTTCAGACTTGAACTTTGGAAGCTGAGCAGCAGCGTAGTTGTCGCCCAAAGCCTTCTTTACATCGCCAGCATCCCAAGAGCCAGAGAAGTAAGCGTCAACGGTGTGGTTCTTAATGCCAGCTAAGCCAGCGCCATCGCCATCCATTACGAAGTTCTTGTTCTGAATGAACTTTGCAACATACTTGGTGATTTCGGCAGCCTTGTCACCAATCTTGATGCCAGCCTTGCCATCGTTGCTCTTCTCGCCGAAGAGGGTCATGTTGCCATCGAGGTAGAAGCCTGGAAGGTACCAAGCGTTGCTGATATCGAAAGCAACCTTGCCCTTTTCGAGCATCTTATCGAGGGACTTAACGTCTTCGTCGGAGAACTTGGACTTATCGTAGTACATGAACCAAGTGTTGCCCATGTATGGAACGCCATAAAGCTTGCCATCCTGAGCGGTTACAGACTGGATGATGGTATCATCGTTGTCTTCCTTAACCTGCTTGGCAGCGTCGTCGCTCAACTCGCCAATTGCATTTGCCTTTACCAAGTCGCCGAGCTGATCGTTAGGGAACAGGTAAACATCGGCAGCAGCCTTAGCGTCCTGCTTAACGGTCTTAGCAGCATCTGGTGGAGCAATAACAGCGTTCTTAAAAGTAACCTCTGGGTGATCCTTCTTGAAGGCTTTCTCCATAGCCTGAATCCAGCCGCCAGCCTTCTGATCTTCGGAAGAAGACCACACGGTGAGCTTTACTGGGTTTGCCTTGTTGCTGGAGCCAGCGTTGGTGCTAGAACCGCATGCAGCAAATCCAAACATTGTAGCGATTGCGAGGCCTGCGCCCAGCACTTTCTTCATATTCGTCATCCTTGACCTCCTATATCATGCCAGCTTGGCATGTTCTTTGGTGGCATAGTAACAGATCCCATGCGACGCACCATCGCATTTTGCTGCGTTGAGCAACGTCACATTTTTATTGAAATCCGTGTATAAGCAATGTGTAGTATACACGGATATAAAAGTGTTAGCAAATCATGTCGCAAGTGATTAGAAAAATTGTTTGTAAAGTGACTTTTTAGCTTTAGAAAATCGTATTTTATTCCATAACTCAGTAAATTTAACGGAATTTTATTTTGATTGCGCTCCAACCTGTCTTCGCGCTTGTAGCGTAGCGCGAAGACAATTTGGAGCGCTGAGCTTGCTCAAAGTTGAAAGCACAGTGTGCTTTCAACGCAAGCGAAGACGTTCGCGCGCTTAGACCGCGCGAACGATGTGACGCATTTTGTAGCTCAAAACGGCGCGTCGAGCAACAAAAAGCGGAAAAGTAAGAAAGTGAATAGTAAAATAAAGTCGGACAAGTCAAAAGTTAATATACGCAAAAGTTAATATACGCCAACAAAACGGGGTAAACATGCAAAACGAACATGCACAATGGCTGCGCGACGCCGTGTTCTACGAAATCTATCCACAAAGCTTCTACGATTCAAACGGCGACGGAATCGGCGATATTCCAGGCATAATCGAAAAACTCGACTACGTAAAATCGCTTGGATGCAATGCGATCTGGCTAAATCCTTGCTACGATTCGCCATTTAAAGACGCGGGTTACGACGTGCGCGACTACAAAAAAGTGGCAGCGCGCTACGGCACAAACGAGGATTTGCAACGTCTTTTTAGCGAAGCGCACAATCGCGGAATGCACATTTTGCTAGACCTTGTTCCAGGGCACACAAGCGAAGAGCACGAGTGGTTTAAGCAAAGCTCGCGCGCGCAAGAAAACGAGTTTAGCAAGCGATATATATGGACCGACAGCGCGTTTAGCGGCTATTCCATGCCGTTTATTGGCGGCGAAAGCGAGCGAGATGCCACGTATATTCTGAACTTCTTTAAATGCCAGCCAGCGCTAAATTACGGCTTTGCGCATAGGGATCGCGCGTGGCAATCCGCGCCAGATTCTGAGGAGGCGGCGCAAACGCGCGCTGCAATGGTTGATGTTATGCGATTTTGGCTTGCGCTTGGCGCGGATGGATTCCGCGTAGACATGGCGGATTCGCTTGTAAAAAACGACGACAACAATGGCGAAGGAAGCCTTGGCAAAGACAATACGATTCGTGCATGGCAAGAAATGCTGGGCGCTGTAAAGGCCGAGTATCCGCAGGCTGCGTTCGTTTCGGAGTGGGGCAGGCCGCGTCAGGCGCTGGCTGCTGGATTTGACATGGACTTCTATTTGAATTGGCGCTGGGATGGGCAGCCAAACGGATATGCGCGCCTAGCTAGAGATGTGGATAATGCGCTAGACGGCAATCCTGAGCGCGACCATAGCTACTTTAATGCGCGCGGCGGCGGCAGTATTTGCCCATTTTTAGACGATTATTGCCCGCAGTATGAGGCCACTTGCAATGATGGCTACTTTAGTTTCATAACGTGCAATCACGATACGCCGCGCCTGGCTCCGCGATTAAGCGAACGCGAAAGGCGGATTGCGTTTGGCATGATTCTTACAATGCCAGGCGTGCCGTTTGTATATTACGGCGACGAAATCGGCATGAAATACCGCGATATTCCAACAAAAGAAGGCGGTTATGCGCGCACGGGTACGCGTACGCCAATGCAGTGGGATGATTCTAAGAATTTTGGATTCTCCACGACCGCAAAGTCGAAGTTGTACCTGCCTGTTGAGGCGCGCGCAGATGGAAGGACTTGCGCAAATTCACGTAAGCAGGCCGTGCAAAGTGGCGAAATTCCAACGGTTTTGGGGCAGGAGCAGGATGGCGATTCGCTGCTTAACTGGGTGCGCGCGCTGATTGCTTTGCGCCACGAGTGCGCGGCGTTGCACGCGGATGCCACTTGGCGAGTGTTGCACGCGCCTGTGGATGGTCGCAGTTTTGCGTACGAGCGATGCGCGGCTGAGTCGGATGGGTCGGATGGCGAATCCTCTACAGATAGATGCATTGTGGTTATGAATCCTGGATTAAACGAGGAGACGATTGCGCTTAGCGCGCTTGCAGGGCTTACGCCAGAGGCGATTTTGCAGCCGCGGATTTCGGTTGGAGCGGTTGCTTGCGATTCTTCCGCGCTTAAACTCGGCGCGCAGTCCTTTGCTGCGTTCCGACTTGCATGAGCGCTTTGACTGAGCTTGAAATTGCATAACGCATTTCAAGCTCCTTCAAAGCGTGATTTGGCTCAAATGTAAAGTCCAGTGGACTTTACGTGCGGCGAAGACGTGAGCGCGCTTAGACCGCGCGAGCGAAACATCTCATTCAGTGCGAAAAATCTCGAATCTCTACCTCACTTGATGTAATATACGTACTTATATACGCACTTAACGCAACGAGTGCTAGCAAGGGGTGAATTATGGACGCGCTAAAACCAAAGATTCGCGCAGACAAGAACATAAAAATGGGTATTACGCTCAAAAAGTTCAAGCTGCTCGGCGCTGTAATGATGATGCTCAGTGCGTTCGGAACAACCGTGATTCCGCACCTTTTTGGCGGTCTTTCCAACTCCAACATGTGGAGCCTCACTGCTGCCGTAGTGTGCGAAGTTATAAGCTGGTCGGCTCTGCCGTGGTATGCGTGGCTGCTTGTTCGCGGATATCAAAACACGCATAACCTCAACCTTTATACGTTTCGGCTGCTTATATTGGCGCTTATTTGCGAGGTCCCGTACGACTTTACAACCTTTGGCTGCGCTTTCGATATGCGCTCGCAAAATCCAGTGTTTGGGCTTGTTATTGCGCTTTTTGTGCTTTCGGGAATCGACATGGTTCGCGCGCGTTTTAAAGGCGCTCAAAAAGTTGCGTCAATCGCAGTAATCCTGGTTGCAGGAATATTGTGGAATCTTTTCGGAAAAGTTGGCTTTAGGCAGAATATTTTTTGGGGCGGAGCTTTACTTTTAGGATTTGTTCTTATCTTTAGATTCCTAGAAAACCACGAGATTCGCATGGAGCTGATTGCTGGCGCTTTCGGCGCTATGTCGCTTTTGGCGCCAGGAGTTGGCGTGGCTGTGCTGCACTATCGCAGTCCGTATGGCGACGGACCTAAGCAAACTAAGCAATTCCGCTGGCTTATGTATGCGTGGTATCCGCTGATGCTTGTAATCGCAAGCGCATTCACGATTTTGCTTTAGTCTTTAGGCGCAGCCGTAGAATTTCTTATAATAAGCTGCACTGGAGCTGTGATATGCCTTCGCGCTACGGGTTTACCTTCTATAAGGGATATCGCAATATTCCCAGCCTGCTCTGCCATTGTTTTAGGATTTTGACGAATGGTGGTTAGTCCAGCCTCTTTTGCATAAGTGCCATTGTCGAATCCTGTAATTGATAGATCTTCAGGCACGCGAATTCCTAATTTTTGCAATCTAAACAAGAAGGGCATTGCCGTTGAATCCTGGTGGAAGCATATTGCAGTAGGCGGATTTTCTTGTGTAAAAAGCTCAGAAAGAGTTGCATCTATAGGGTCATCTTTTATGTCTATTGGCAGTACTTTCACTTGCATTCCATCAATATTGCTGCACACGTTTTCAAAGCTTGTGATTCTTCTTGACGAGCTAAAGCGGAAAGATGAACAAAAATGCTCATACACGTATAAAAGACGCTTATGCCCTAATGTTGCTAAGTGTTGAATCGCAAGTTTTATACCCAGAGCATCGTCGATTCCGATTGATGCAGAAAGCACTTTAGAAGCTGTGCAGTTTATTCCAACAATTGGTACGTTTATGCGTTGTAATTGTTCGGCCTCATTGCTGCTTATGTCAAATGACGATACGATTATTGCGTCTGTGTTTGCGCGTAAAGGCAGCTCTTTAAAGAAGTTTTTTCTTTGTTCAACTCCTTCTAAAAGGTGTATTACAAGGTCGTAGCCATTTTTGTTAAGTACGCTATTTAATCCTTCTATAATTGCTGAGCTAAACCATTCGATTTTACTGCTTCCGATTAGTAGCGTTATGCGATACGATTTGCCTGTTTTAAGCTCTCCAGCAGTTCTAGAAACAGTGAAATCCATTTGTTCGGCTGCGCGCATGACTTTGGCGCGTGTAGATGCGGAGACTTTTTCTGGATGTGCAAATGTTCTGGAGACGGTTGCAATCGACACTCCTGCCAGTGTTGCTACATCGCAAATACTAGTTTTTGACAAGTCACACCTCTTTTAAGCGTTTTAGCTGCAGTGTTTTAACCGCATCTCTTGTAATCGCCATGCTTCTAGTTATCATAAATGAAAAGGTTTACATTTTTAGACACGCCGCCTAAAAAGTATTTATTCATGCAAAAATAGCCTAGTATTAAGGATTCAAAATGAAAACCTTTACATTTACATTTTTAATGTTTGACCGAGCCAAACTTAAAGCAATATTATAAAATTACCAATCAATTTCACGAGGAAGTGGAGTAGCAATGAAAATTAAAAAAATATGCATATCCTGTATAGCAGTTTTAGGCATGATTTCTACGCTTGCTGCATGTGGGAATAGTGGTGCAGCAGGAGTAACCGATACAAAGAAGGACAAAGGCCTAGCTGTTATGGGTCAAGCTTTAAAGTATGATCCAAATCATTTAGTGAATCAAGGAAAGCCAATACAACTCGAGTATTGGAGCTGGGGAGACGCATCCACTGATCCAATTTACGACATGATTAAGGATTATCAAAAGATTTATCCAAATGTAAAGTTTAAGACTAAGAACGTAGCCTGGGATGATTATTGGACTAAGCTTCCACTTGCTCTAAAAGGAACAAAAGGCCCAGCTTTGTTTAATATTCACAATTCCAAGGATGAGCTTATTCGCCCATACGCTGCCGACTACAAGATTGACACAGCTGCTATGGAATCGGATTACGCAACGGCGAGTGCACATGAAGATGCTAAAGGTAATGTAAAGTACATTGATTCCGTAATCAATACGGGAAACATCTATTACAACAAGAAGCTTTGGAAGGAAGCTGGTTTAACTGAGGCAGACATTCCTACGACTTGGGATGAGTTGCGCGAAGTGGCAAAGAAACTCACTAAGTGGAATGGTTCCAAGATGGAACAGGCTGGATTCAACGTGAATGGCGACGCTTATGCTGCAATCAATCAAGGATTGAACTATCAGCGTGGCGAACTTGCTTTTGACGAAAGTGGCAAGAAACCTAATTTCGACAACAAAGTCACGCGTGAAAACATGAAGTTCTTGAAGAACCTGTACGACAAAGACAAGGTTATTTCTACTGACTTTGGTACGGATTACACGCAAAGCTTTGGAAACGGCCAATCTGGAATGGTTTATGCCTGGGGATGGCTCGAAGGTGTGCTAAAAGAAAAGTACCCAAATATTGAGTATGGAGTCTTCCCAACTCCAACATTCACAAAAGAAAAGCCATTTGCATACGATCGCTACAATGGAGAATCCACTCCAGGAATTAACGCGCATCAGTCAAAAGAGCAGCAAGAGGTTGCTCAAGACTTTATTAAGTTCATTCTTGCTAACGACGCGTTTATTCGCTCGGCAGTAAAGCATTTGAACTCGTTCCCAGCAAAGAAGTCTTTGCAAAAGGATCCTGAGATTCTAAAGGCTCCAGTAATGGCTGCGATTCAGCCGCGTGCAGATCGCCTAATCTGGCCAGGAATCACGCCTTCTACAGTGGAAACAAGTAGCAAGGCTGCTTTCCAGAATGTTATGCAAAATGGTGAGTCTATTGATGATGCAATCAAAGAGGCTCAGGCAACAATGGTCAAAGATATGAAGAATTCTAAGTTTACGTCTGCAGAAAGTAAGTATGAGTTCTTCAAAGAGCACAAGTAAAAACAAAGCAGACTAGGTAGCTAGTTGTAAAGCGTAATCACTGTGCTCAGTAGGTAAGGCAAGGAAAATCATGAAACAATTTAATCAGGATTCTCATTTGAGCAAAATGAGAAAACATAATGGTGGTATGTCAAAAATAAGCGCTGCTCTTTCTCGAACCTTCTCCTTTCGGAATATAGCAGTAGTGTTTCTGATTGTTTATTTTGTGATTTTTCTTGCCTATCCAATATATAAGGCTTTTGCAGGCAGCTTCCACGAATGGAATCCGCTTGTTGGAACATACAATTGGGTTGGGTTGGATAATTTTAAGCAGATTTTAGTAGATAAGTTATTCTGGAAGTCCATTGCAAACACCGCAGTCTTTACGTTTGTATCTGTTGTATTCCGCGTTATTCTTGGCATTGGTTTTGCAATGTTGTTAAGCTCCAAACTGGTTAAGTGCAAAGATACGCTGCGAGGTCTTTTCTACATGCCAACAATTACGCCGTTGGTGGCAGTGAGCTTTGTGTGGATGTGGATGTTTGACCCGCAGTTTGGCATGATCGATAGGGTTACAGGCTTAAACATAAACTGGTTGCACAGTTCCACTTGGGCTATGCCGGCAATCATAATAATGACAATTTGGAAAGACTTTGGCTACGCAACGGTATTGTATTTGGCTGGATTAATGAACTTGCCAAAAGATGTTTACGAAGCGGCAGAAATTGACGGCGCTAATAGCGTGCAAAAATTCTTTAGAATAACAGTTCCATTGCTCAAGCCAACAACACTTTTTATAGTAATCACATCTATGATTGGCTATATTCAAGCGTACGTTCAGATTCTTGTTATGACCAATGGTGGTCCAGGAACATCAACGTACACAATCAGCTACTTGATTTTTGATCAAGCATTTCAGAAATATAACTTTGGAATCGCATCTGCAATGAGCGTCATTCTGTTTATAATCACCGGAATCCTAACATTCATAATGTTTAAAGCGTCTAAGGATAGTGAGTTAGTATGAAAAAACAAAATCTTAAAAAGAGCATTATTGGATGGTTTCTAACAATATTCCTATTCTTATTGTCTTTCTTAACAATCGTTCCATTTATTTGGATGTTTGTATCTTCCTTTGCTCCAAACAGCGACATTGTGCGCATAGATGGCGGCTTGTTCCCAAAGCCAAGCACATTTGGTAATTACGTTGGAATTCAAGAGAAATTCGACTTTTTGAGGCTATTCTTTAACTCATTGTTTATATCGGTAGTTAAAACGGTAATAGCCATTTACACGAGTGCCGTTCTTGGATACGTATTTGCAAAAATGAGGTTCCGTGGCAGAAATCTGCTTTTTGGAATAGTAATAAGCACGATGATGGTGCCGTGGGCAGTAACAATTATTCCTCAATACGATATGATGACTAGCTTTGGTTGGCAAGACACGTATCGTGCACTTATAGTTCCAGGCTTAATAAGCGCATTTGGAATCTTCTTATTCCGACAATCAATAAGCGGAATATCTGATGAATTGATTGAAGCAGCAAAATTGGATGGAGCCTCGGATTCTAGAATATTCCACAGAATAATTCTGCCAATGAGCCACAATACTATTGCTGCGCTAGCAATCTTTACGTTCTTGTGGAATTGGGAAGACTATTTGTGGCCATTCCTTATGATTACAGACGAGAAAAAGCAACTTCTTGCAGTTGGATTGAAGACGTTTAGCGGAAGATTTGGAACTGACTACGGCGGTTTGTTTGCTGCGGCATCGCTTGCTATTATTCCTGTAGTAGTAGTGTACTTGGTGTTCCAAAAGCAGTTTATTGCTGGAATTTCAACTGGCAGTGGTAAGTAGAAAAATAAGTAGAAAAGATAAGTAGAAAAGGGCGAGTCTAATGATTTTACAAAACGCACATGAAGCGCAGGGGGTGCAGGGGGTTCAAGACGCGCAAAATGTTCAAGATGCGCAAGAATCGCAGGAATCGCACAATGTGCAAGACACACACATTTTTTACGATTACGCTAAAAATCCGCTAGCTAAGGCAAAAGAATCGCAGGTTATAAGCGGCAAAAATTGGCGAATCACGTTAATCACGGATTCGCTTGTGCGCCTTGAGTGGAGTGAAAACGGCGGATTTGTAGACGCGCCTACGCAAACAGTTGTAAGACGAAACTTCGAGGCTGGCACGCAGATTGCCGCGGAAAAGTCGCAAGCAACCGAAGATGAAGCATCGCGCGCTTTTAATCCAAAATCTTTTAATCCAAAATATAGTGTAAAAAACTTGGAAAATGACTGGATAGAAGTCGAAACCGAAAAACTACTGATCACATACAACCAGCAGCCGTTTAGCAAAGAGGGCTTGAGCATTGTTGTGCGCGGAGTGCCAGGCTCGCAATTCAACACGTGGCATTACGGCGACGAGTGCCACGGCAATTTGCTCGGCACGGCTCGAACAGTGGACGAGGCGGATGGAGCCGTTAAGCTTGGAACGGGCGTAATATCTCGCGACGGGTGGGCTGTGTTAGACGATTCGCGCTCGGCAAAAATCGCGTATGCGGCTGCTGTTGATGGAAAAGAAAACCCATACGGGGCATGGGTGGAGCCGCGTGAAAAGGCGGATGGCAGTGTGTCTGGCGAAAACTCTGGCGAAAACTCTAAAGACCTATACTTCTTTGGCTACGGTCACAACTATATAGGCGCAATTCGCGACTTTTACAAGCTTACGGGCGCGCAGCCTCTTCTTCCGCGATTCGCACTAAGCAACTGGTGGAGCAGGTACTACAGGTACAGCCAAGACGAATATTTGCAGCTGATGAGCCGATTTAAGCGCGAAGGCATACCGTTCTCCACTGCCGTAATCGACATGGATTGGCATGTAACGGATGTGGACCCAAAGTACGGTTCGGGATGGACTGGCTACACGTGGAACCGCGATTTATTCCCAGATCATCGCGCATTTTTGCGCCAACTTGCCAGCGAAGGGCTTACCGCAACGCTTAATTTGCACCCGCGAGACGGCGTGCGCGCGTTTGAAGAAGACTATGCGCAAGTTGCGCGCGATATGGGAATTGACCCTGCAAGCGGCAAGGCAGTTGAGTTTGACCTTACAAATCCGCGCTTTTTGCGAGCATACCTAAACATGCATCGGCGCATGGAGAACGAGGGCGTTGGGTTCTGGTGGATTGACTGGCAGCAGGGCGGAGTTACAAAGCAGGCTGGGCTGGATCCGCTTTGGATGCTTAACCACGTGCACTACCAGGATTCGGGGCGCGGCGGTGCGTGGCCGCTAACGTTCTCGCGCTACGCTGGACCTGGCTCGCACCGATACCCAGTGGGATTCTCGGGAGATAGCGTAACAACGTGGGATTCGCTGGCTTTCCAAACTTACTTTACTTCTACGGCGTCTAACATTGGCTACGGCTGGTGGAGCCACGATATTGGCGGACACATGCTTGGCGTGCGATGCAATGAGCTGGAGGCGCGCTGGTATGCGTTTGGCACGTTTAGCCCGATTAATCGCCTTCACTCCAGCTGCTCGCCGTTTGCAGGCAAGGAGCCGTGGAACTTCCCTCGTGAAACTCGTGACGCGATGGTTAAAATGCTGCGACTTCGCGCGCAATTGATGCCTTATTTATATACGATGAATTATCGCGCGGCGGTTGATGGCAGGCCGATTGTAGAGCCAATGTATTGGCAATCGCCAGAAACACCTGCAGCATACGAGATGCCGAACGAGTACCGTTTTGGCAGCCAGCTTGTTGTTGCGCCAATCGTTAGCAAGGGGTGCGCGCAAGTTGAGCGCGGGTGCACTGCCGTGTGGCTTCCAGAAGGCGATTGGTACGATTTCTTTGACGGAAGGCGCTACGTTTCGCGCGGCGGTGCTGGGCGCAGATTTGAGGTTTGGCGAGGAATCGACCGCGTGCCGGCGTTTGCGCGCGCTGGTGCCATTATTCCAATGCAAGTTTTGCCAAGCGAAGCGGATTGCGCAAGTAGCGAGCAGGCGGCGGAGCTTGTTAATAGTATTGAAAATCCGCGATCTTTGCGCGTTCTTGCATTCCCAGGTGCAAACGGCGAGTTTGTGATGCGCGAAGATAACGGCAGATTTGAAGACGCGTGCGCTGGGAAAACTGCCGATACACGCATGGAGTTGATTTGGCGCGACTCCTGCGATGGTGACAGCAACGCGTCTACACAATTTGTGATCAACTCTGCAAAGGGTTGCGATAATGCTGTTGCTTCGCTGCCTTCTGAGCGCGATTGGAGCGTGGTGTTTAGAGGCGTGGCTCGCCCGGACTTTTCGCGCGTTCGCGTTTTTGTTGGGGAAAATCAGCTTGAATCTAAGGCTGTAGAAGTTTCATATGAAGGCGAAGAGGGCGACTTAAGTCTTACTGTTTCTGTGCGCAACGTGCCTGTTGGCGATTGCGTGCGCATAATTGTTGACGGCGGTTTGCAAATTGCGCAAGACCCTAAGATTGGCGATTGCTACAGGTTGCTTCTTAAAGCGCAAGTGCCATACCGCGGCAAGGAGATTGCTTTTGACGCGATTCGCCAAGCTGGTGGCAGTGCGAGTGCTATAAGTGAGCTTTGCGCGCTTGAGTACACTAGCGAGAGCGAGTTTGAGCGCCATCAGCAAAGCGTTGACTTGACTAACGCACATGCGCCGCAGCACCCAGAGGTTGCTAAGTGGGCGCAATGGAAGTGCACGCTGCCTGACTCGGTTAAGCGCGCACTTGAGGAGATTTTAATTCGGAGCGCTGAGCTTGCTTAAGGTTGAAAGCACAGTGTGCTTTCAACGCAAGCGAAGACGTTAGCGCGCTTAGACCTCGCTAACGACGACTGCCTTCGTGCTTAGACCGCGCAAGTGATTTTCCTATTTACTGTTGTGCGAGGTTTGAGTATTTCTCTCCTTGCAAGTCCCGTCGCTACGCTCCTCTTTTATTGCTCGTATAGAAATACATCAAACCTTCTGAATATCTGGAACAATTGCGTATTGCTTAATCACAGAGATTCTCGATTTTTCTCATTCAGTGCGAAAAATCTCGAATCTCTACCTTGCTTGCGCGACGACCTGCCTTTTCGCTTAGAGCGTAGCGCGAAAAGGCAATTCGGAGCGCTGAGCCGCTCAAACGTAAAGTCCAGTGGACTTTACGTGCGGCGAAGACGTGAGCGCAGCTAATCCGCGCGAGCGATATTCCTTGTTTGGTGTTGTAGGAGGGCTGGGTGTTTCTACACTCGCGAGGGGTATTCCTGAATTTGTTTATCGAAACGCCAAATATGGGAACAAACGCGGGATAAAAGAGAAAAGCGCACTGCAGAGGGTCTAAAAATGTGATTTGTATCATATACAAATGTTTAGATGAGTGAGCTAAAAACGGTGTTTGGCGTGTTGAAATCGCAAGCGTTTTCTAAAAAAATATTTCGCAAAAACCCTTAAAATAAAAGGGCTTGGGGGGGGGGGGGGTATTCTCTCCCCAAAAGCTATAAACATTTGTTAGTTGTCTTCAAAATTTTTTATTAAATGTTATAATGACTTCTCAAAGGATGGTTACATCATTATAGATGTACGCTATAAGACTTTGTAAAACTATTGTTAAAAACTATAGGGCTTTGAGAGTCACGGTCGGTGCGCAAAGCAATATCAAGTAAATTTAATTAATCTCACGGAAAGAGGAGAACATGACTACAAAATCTGCTAAACACGCCAACAAGACATTTGGTTCTGCAAAAGATAAGTCTGCAAAGGCTGTTGATATGCGCAAAGTGGCTGCTCTTTCGGCTGGTGCTGCTGGCGTAATTGCTGGCGCTGCGATTGCTTTTGGCGCAACTCCTGCAATGGCGGCGGAGACTCCTGCTTCTGCGCCTGTTAATACGAATGATCCTGCAAAAGAACAGAGTGTAATTGCTAATAAGAAGAAGGCTGAGGGTGCTGAGGCTTCTAAGAAGACTGCGACCGAGACTAATAAGAAGGAAGAATCTAAGAAGGAGCAGCCTGAGCAGACTAAACCAACTGAGCAGACTGTAGTAAAAACCGAAGGTAAGGCTGACGCTACTAAGACTGAGTCTGGGTCGAAGGTTGAGAGGGCTGCGGCTGTAGATAATAAGGTTACAAATAGCACTTCTGCTACTGATAAGACTAATGCAGACAGTAGCACCACTGAGGAAACTAGCACTCCTGCGGAAAATGTTGTAAAGAAGCGTACAAGGCGTGCAACGGTTGAGAATAAGCAACCTGAGGCTACTAATGATGCTAAGGATGAAAATCAGAAGCAGGGCGAACCTGTTGTTGGTACAGATCGCGAAGCTAATCCTGCACCAGCTCCAAAAGTTAACAGTGAGATAACACTTTCAAAAGAAACAAAAGACACGCTCCCTAACATGTATGCATGGGGATCTTCTGACAATGTGTATATTGAAAAAGGGGCAAAACCAAGAAGTAACATTTAATTTTGCAAAACCTTCTGACGGCAGCACCATTACCAAAGTAGCAATTTTCCCATCTGATGGTAATACTGTTGATAATGCTAAAAGTAGAAAGTTCCTTGAATATTATTCTGCTAATGAAAACGAGCACAAGCCATATTCTGGTAAGTACGAATTTATAGTAAATACAGATGGCTCAGCTAAGCTTACCATGACTAAGCTTTATAGCGAAGCAAACATGGCTGCAGAAAAATACACTGCAAACCGCTGTATTTATGTGTACGGCACCAAAGATGGTAAAGAATCTGTACTGTATAAAACAAATATTGTGCGTGCAGCAACACTTGTTCCGCCTAAAACAGCTGGCTCAATTGTTTTGAAGTATAACGAAGAGCTTACTGCACAGCAAATTCAAGATAAGCTTAAGGCTGCCTTAGATTCTCCTACCGAAGCTACTGGTAAAAAATCAATTCGTGCACAAATTGATGCTGCAAGTAGATCTAACGGCGTTGGTGGTCGCACTGGAGAAAATGGCGCATTCGTTCAGACGCCAGATACCGCTGAAAACAAGGTAATTATTAACGATCAGCGCGCATACAATCCAACTGAGGTTACTCGCTTTAATAGAACAACATCGAAAGAGGGTGCTGCTGAAAAAACGTATATAACTACGGTACAAACCCTTAAAACTCATCTCATAACAGACACAGGTTATACCTCTGATGATTTACCACTTACCGTTGCACGCTACGATACGCGTATCGAAAAGCCGATTGTGGACGACCTGTCCAAGGTTTCCGATGATGTAAAAACCGAAATTAAACGCAAGCTTGCGCACCTTAATCACGTAAGCCAAGATCAGGTGACCATTAACGACCAGGGTGAAGTCACTATCAACTTTGCTGACGTGGATGCTGCGGACGCTCCTAAGATTGCTCTGCGCGACCTTGTGTTGAAGAAGATTGCAGAAAAGGATGTTGTCGTTCCTGAAAACGACAAAGCAGTCTTTGTGGCTAACCCACTTGGCTACTCCAATGCCGAGCTTGACCGAATTAAAACAGCTATTTACGAAGCTAATAAAGACAATAAAGAGCTTGGTCTTACCAGCAAAGATCAGATTACACTTGAGTATCTTAAGGGCGATCTTACTGCATCTGGTGACTCTAATAAGGGAATCTCTAATGGTCAGGCGGAAAACAAGATTACCGTTAAAATCAAGACTGACAAGTCAGTTGCTGAGTTTACGTCTAATGTAAAAGAGAGCAAGCTTACAAAGCTTCCAAATATTCGTACAGATTACACCGTTTCGTGGGACAAGACTAAGATTGATGGTCGCGATACCGACGAAGGTATTTCTTGGAGTAATGATCAGAAGACCACTATCATCTACCGTTACGATCCAACTAAAGCGCAAGAGTTTGATACAACAAAGATTCTTGGCTTGCTGAAGGCTAAACCAAAGGATAGTAGTTCTGGTTTGCGCGACCTTACTGGCGGCGAGCAGCTTTCCTATGAAGGTACAGGGAATAACGCGCGCAAGTCGCACATGAACTATGCGCTTAATAAAGATGGCGAGCCAACAACTGAACTCACGCTTGGCAATATGGGTGGCGCTTATTGGTCTGGGAATCAGAAAGTTTCTAATTCTGACGTAAACCTCGGTGATAATTTATCAATAGCTGGTTCGTATTCATGGGATCCAGAAGCTGGTTCTGTAACGGTAGCTGGCAAAAAGGACAAGATTTTCAAGGCACGTCTGTTTGTTGAGCCGTATGCAATGACGTACTATAAGCATGTTTATATGGAGAAAGATCGTCACCCAGGCAATACGGCAAAGGCAATTAACGTTATCTTTGTGCCGCAGACGAATCATAAGACTGCCGATTTGAAGACGTCGATTGGTGAGCATAAGACCACTAAGGTTGATAATACGGATGTTCCGACTGACTCGAAGTACTACAACGCGTCTGATGCAGTGAAGAAAGACTACGAAGATGCATTGAAGGTTGCTAAGCAAACGCTTGAAAAAGTTGGAACTACACCAGATGATCAGTTAACTGAACAGCTTAAAGCTGAGGTTGATAATGCAACCATTAAGCTGGATAAAGCTCGCAAAGCTCTTGATGGTGACGCTACCAAGAAAGACGAACTGGATAAGTCGATAACAGAAGATGGTACGCCTGCTGAAGGTCAACAAGCTACAACTGGCACAAAGGCTAGTGACAAGTATAAGAATGTTACTGAGCCTGACTTCAAGAAGGCCGACGGTTCTGATGACACCGAAAGAAATGAGGCAGCTAAGAAAGCCAAGACAGCTTACGATGAAGCGCTTGCTGAAGCCAATAAGGTAAAGGACGACAAGAACGCCACACAAAAGGCTGTTGACGATGCGAAGGCGAAGCTGGACGAAGCTCGCAAGAAGCTTAACGAATTTACCACTAACAAGGATGAGTTGAATAATGCCATCGCTCAGCACGGCAAGGTGAATACGGGCGATGCAAAGAAGACTGATCCTGCAGAGAAGCTTAAGACCGCTGACCCAGCCTATCAAAATGCAACTGATGAAGAGCGCAAAGCATACGATGCTGCTGTAAAGAAGGCAAAGGATCTTTCAGCAGATCCAAACGCTTCTCAAAAGGAAGTGAACGAGGCAATTGCAGCTCTCGAAAAAGCTAAGAAGGCGCTTGATGCTAAAGCTACCGATAAGTCAAAGCTTATAACTGCTGAAAAGCTCACCTTTGATAATCCTGATAAGGATGACGCAAGCAAGCAGAGTACCTTCTATAAGAATGCGCTTAACAAGCAGACTAATGGCGCAAACGATCAAGAGAAACAAGCTGCTAAAACTGCCGTTGACAACTATAACAATGCGTTAACTAAGGCACGTGAGGTTCTTAAGAACGATAAGGCAACTCAAAAAGAAGTTGATGATGCTAAAGATGCATTAACTAAGGCTGAAGATGCACTTCATAAAGATTATGCAACTGACGCTAATGAACTTACGAAAGTTCTTGCGGATAACTTTAGCGGTTACCTGATGCCTGCATACTTTAACGCTTTCGATAAGGCGCAAGCTGGCGACGAAGACGCAAAGAAAGCATTCAAAGATTACAACGATGCTTATCAAAAAGCTAAGGCGCTTAAGGAAGATCTAGAAAAAGCTAAGAATGGTGGAACTGCTCCAGGTCAAAACCAGATTGATGAAGCCAAGAAAGCTCTTGAAGAAGCGCGTAAAGTTATCGACAAGTATGCAACTAATACCAGCAGGCTTTCTGCGGCTGTGTTTAATGACCTTGCAATACAAAACAGCCCAGCGTATGCGAATGTAAAGGAACTTGCCGATAAGCAGAATCCTAGTGAAGAAGAAAAAGCCCAGGTAGAGGCTGCTAAGAAGGCTAAGGAAGCGTATGAAAAAGCTGTAGAGAAGCTAAACCAGGCGCTTAATAAACAGATGCCTAAGGATAAAGCAAATGGTAAGGAGATTCCTGATACAAATACTCCTGATAAGGACGGCAACCCTGAAGATAGTACATACTTGGATAATATTCAGGCACATGCACAAGGCGAGCCTCTGGATAGGGATATTACCTCAATCCTTAAGGAAATGAACGATGCTATTGCAGATTTGAACAAGTTTGCAACCAAGACCGACGATTTGCTTAAGTCTGTTAACGAGCATGACAATACTCAGAAGACGCCTGCGTATAAGAATGCTTCGCATCCTGATTTCAAGAATGATGATGGAACAACTGCTGATAAGACTAAGAATGATGCAGCCCAGAAGGCTGTAGATGAGTATGGCGAAGCTCTTAACGTGGCAAAGGAATTGCTCAAGAATCCTGCTGCAACGCAGAAGCAAGTCAATGATGCACTTAATACCTTGAACGAGAAGCGTAAAGCGCTTGACACGTACAAGACTGACACCGCCAAGCTCAAGGATAGTGTTGGCAAGCACGGCTCTACAGATGGCGCTGCACCTACAGAAGGTACACAAACTTCTGATGCATATCGCAACGCGTCTGATCCTCACTTCATGAAGGAAGAGGGCGGCAAGCTTGTTCCTGATACGGATAAGAATGATCAGGCTACTGCAGCCAAGAAGGCGTATGATGAAGCTTTGACAAAAGCTCAGGAGCTTTTGAAGAAGCATGACGAGAAAGATACGCCGCAAGACGCAAAGCCAACTCAAAAAGACATCAACGATGCACTTAAGGCTCTTGACGATGCTCGTACTGAGGTTGAGAAGTATAAGACTGTTACTACTGAACTTGAGAAAGAAATTAATAAGTCTACTGCGGAGGGTGCTCCTGGTGTTACTGAAAATGACTTCGAGAATACGCCAGAGTTCAAGAATGCTAAAGCTAAGACAAGCGATGGGCAGACAAATGCTGACGTTGCTGCCTATCAGGAAGCCCTCAAGAAGGCTCGTGATCTTGTAAAGGCTGCAGCAGATCAAGACAAGAAGAACAGTGAACGCCCAACACAGCAGCAGATTAACGATGCACTCGATGCTCTTACTGCAGCTAAGAAGCAAATTACTGATAATTACAAGACCAATCTTGAGCCGTTGACTTCTGCTAAAGACTTTGCAGGTGGCGACTTCAAGAAGACTCCTGAGTATCAAAATGCTGTTGCTAAGAAGGGTGCTGGTGACCAAGGTGCCACACAAGCCTTAGGTGAAGATGGAAAAGACACAGGCTTTGACAATGTTCTCAAGAAAGTTGCCGCTAAGCTCAATGATAATGATTGGAAGCAAAAGGCAACCCAAAAAGAAGTAAACGCTCTGCTTAAACAGCTCCAAGACGCTCAAGAGAAGATTGCTAAGGAGTACAAGACTGATGCAATTAAGCTTGAACGTGAGTTAGGAGATAAAGATCAAGACGGCAAGCCTGTAACTCCTCCGTTTGAGGCGTCGGTAACGTACAAGAACGCACTTGAAAAGGCAAAGACGGAGGATGCTGCTACAACGGATGCTAACTCTGCCACCAAGAAGCTCAAGGAATACACCGACAAGCTGAAGGATGCGAATGACCTCATTGAAAAGGTCAAGAATCCTGATCCAAACGCTAAGCCAGAAGATCGTCCAACACAGAAGCAGGTTGATGAAGCGCTTGCAGCTTTGAAGAAAGCAAAGAAAGACATTGACGACAACTTCAAGACCAAAGTTGATAAGCTCCAAAATGAAGTTGATGATAAAAACGAAGATGGCACTGCGCGTACTCCAAAGTTTGAAGAATCAACCGAGTTTGCAAACCTCAAGGCAAAGGGTGATGACACAAATAAGCCTGATGACCTTGTAGCGTATGAGAAAGCTTTGGCAAAGGCTAAGGATCTCATCGACAAGAATGATGGCAAGGTTACGAAGGATGGTCAAGAAGTTGACGTTCCAAAGGATCAGCTCCCATCTCAAAAGGAAGTTGACGAGGCTCTTCAGACGCTGAAGGAAATCAAGGACAAGATTCTTGCTAACTACAAGACCAGTCCTAAAGACCTTCAAGATGAGGTAGACAAGTCTAAGGATGGCGATGACGATACAAGCACCGACGTGTTCGAGAACACTCCTGAGTTCAAGAACGCTACTGATAAGGGTGATGACGCTGCTAAGAAGGCACTAGATGCCTACACAGAAAAGCTCAAGGCTGCCAAGAAGCTCCTCGATGCCTTTGACCGCACTACTGGCAAGCCAAAGACCAAGCTTCCAGAAGGCATGGATAAGGCTCCAACTCAGCAGGAACTTGACGCTGCTTTGAAGGATCTTCAGGATGCCAAGAACAAGATTACTGACGGCTACAAGACTAATAAGTCTGATTTGAACACTGAAGCTGGTAAGGATTCTGACTTTACTAAGACACCTGAGTATCAGAATGCTCAAGCTAAGGGTGATGACGCGTCTAAGCAAGCTCTTGAGGACTACAAGAAGGCTCTTGAGGATGCGAATAAGGTTCTTGGTGATAAGGATGCAACTCAGGCTCAGGTTGACGAGGCTTTGAAGAAGCTTCAGGATGCTAAGCAGAAGCTTTCGGATGGTTATAAGACTGATAAGACTGATCTGACTGTTGAGGCTGGTAAGGATTCTGACTTTACTAAGTCTCCTGAGTATCAGAATGCTGCAGGAAGCTCAGAGGCTGAGGCTTACAAGCAGGCGCTTGATGAAGCCAACAAGGTTCTCGGTGATAAGAATGCAACTCAGGCTGAGGTTGATGAGGCTTTGAAGAAGCTCCAGGATGCTAAGCAGAAGCTTACTGATTCTCATAAGACCGATAAGTCTGATTTGAACACTGAGGCTGGCAATGATCCTGATTTCCGTAAGTCGATTCCGTTCATTATTGGTAAGGCTGCTGATTTGGCGGAGTATCAGCAGGCGTTGAATGATGCGAATAGTGTGCTTAATGATCCTAATGCTACTCAGGATCAGGTTAATCGGGCTCTTCGTAGGCTTCGTGATGCTAAGCAAAAGTTGATTGATGCTTATAACAGACTTATTAATAGTGGCAGTGGTGTTGGTGACAATACTGGTGTTGGTGTTAATGATTCGAATAATACTAGTGTTAATAATGTTGTTGATAAGGGTGCTTTGCAGGCTGAGGTTGATCAAGCTCTTGGTGATGTTTCGGCTAATGCTAGTGGCGTAGTGGCTGATTCTAACTTGGTCAGTGAGTTTAATGCGGCTTTGAATTATGCTCGTTTAGTGTTAGCGGACGCGAATGCTACTCAGGGGCAGGTTGATTCGGCGTTGGCTCGTTTGCGTGCTGCGCGTGCAGCTT